>Ga0302324_100001249_pt1 | contig 62609 bp, 52 predicted proteins | sample Palsa_T0_1_FD_201949 | JGI IMG/M metagenome (GOLD analysis project Ga0302324, IMG submission 201949) | Peat permafrost microbial communities from Stordalen Mire near Abisko, Sweden - Palsa_T0_1 | ecosystem: Environmental > Terrestrial > Soil > Palsa > Peat permafrost | place: Sweden: Abisko...
CGCCCACACCGAAAAACCGCCCCGCTCAGTCAAATGAATAAAACAGACCGCCTCAGCATCAAATCCAATTGCCCTTAGCACATACTTCATCCATTTTTGCAAGAGGCTCTCAAGATTAAGATTAATTCATTCTGATAAGAGATTAGGATTAAGATTAAGAGTAGGATTAGGACTCGGAAGAAGCGCGCGGCCACAGTTGCCTATGCCATTTTTGCAGAACACCCACGAAAATACGGTCAAAGCGGCGATTGATGACGCCCACAAACGAATCGCCTATCCTGACAGCGAGCCACAACGCCCAGCCAAGGAGCGCCATCGTGATAACCCAGTTTTGCCAGGAGGCCAGCGGCCATTGATGCTTCCAAGTCCACATCGGATGCCGGGTCAACGGCGAGAAGTAATAGATGGGCCAGAGGTCGTTTTTATCCGGGCCGCGCGAACCCGCGAGATCGCAGAGCAAGTGCAAATGAAAGGTCAGAAATGACAACCAAAAAACGCGCCAGTGCCGGCGGGCCAGCACTGCCATGAACAGGGAAAGGATGATTGCCGCTGGCAGGCCGTGCGCCAACATGTGGTGGTACTCGGGATAGTAATGGAATTTCCCGCTGGTGTATGCGCCATTGGCGTAATCCGCGAGAATGCCCAATCCATCAAGGTCCGGCGCCACGCCGGCCAGCGTCACCAGCCGCCGGTCCCGCAAATTGTCCGTCGTTTTCGCCGCGACGATCCAACTTGCCAGCAGATGGGTTATGGGAGACATGCGCGGCGCACCTTCTCGTCACATCAATTTCAACTTTGGCAGGTCCTGCAAATCAATGGACCCCACTGGTTCACGGCGGGAGTTGACCACGATCAGATCGTCAATATTGCGCTGGTTGAAAATCTTCAACGCCTCCACCGCCAGCGCCTCGTCCCGGATGCACACGGGATGGCGGGTCATCACGCTGCCCAGCGGTTTGGAAAGAATCTCCTCATCTCCGGTCATTTGCCGGCGTAAATCACCGTCAGTAAAAACCCCGGCCAATTTTCCGCGCCGGTCGGTGATGCTCACGCTGCCGGACTTGGCCTGGCACATCAACAAGAGCGCCTCCTTGACCGTCAGGTTCTCGCGAGCCACGGCGTTGCGGTGGCCCGCGCGCATGATGTCGCGCACTTTGATCAGCAGCGCGCGTCCGATGGCGCCGGAAGGATGATGCCGGGCGTAATCTTTCTCTTTGAAGCCGCGCGCCTGCAAGATCGTCATGGCCAGCGCGTCGCCCAGCGCCAGCATGGCGGTCGTGCTGGCGGTGGGGGCGAGATTGAAAGGGCAGGCTTCCTTGGACACTCGGACGTTCAGGACCGTGTCGCTGTAGCGGGCGAGGGAGGACTTGACCGCGCCCGTCATGGAAATAATCTTGACGGAAAATCTTTTCAACGGGCCTAAAAGATTCAGCAACTCCTCCGATTCCCCGGAATAGCTCAAGGCCAGAATCGCGTCGCCGTCGCTGACAATCCCCAAGTCGCCGTGCAAGGCATCCACGCTGTGGAGGAAAACGCTGGTGGAGCCGGTGCTGGTGAGGGTGGCCGCAATTTTCTGGCCGACGTTGCCCGATTTGCCGATGCCCACGACGATGATTTTGCCGCGCTGGCGCAGGGTCTCGATCATGATTTGGACGGCGGCTGAAAAGGAGACGTCCAATTGCCGGCGGACGGCTTTGAGGGCAGCTATTTCGATGTCGAAGACTTGCCGTGCTCTGACCAGATGATCCATGAGGGGAGATTGCCAGCACCGGAGGCTGTTATCAATCTGCACTTTGGCCCGGCGGGAGCCTTTTCGGGTGGTTCCCGTCCAATTCACCGCTGCGAGCGCCGATTCAACTTGGACGACGGCACGGGCGGAATTATATTGTCAGGACAGTCGGAGTTATGAGGATCATTTTGACGCTGTGGTTGTCGCTGGGCCTTCTGTTTGAGGTTGGCCCGGTTTGCGGGGCGGGGATGGAGGAGACGGCCCGCGCGTATAATGGGCTTGGGTTCCAACTGCTGGCCCAGTGCCGACAGTCGCTGCCGAACACGAATTACTTTCTCAGCCCGGCCGGGCTGGCTTTCGCGTTGGCGATGGTGCAAAACGGCGCGCAAGGCGACACGTTGCGCCAAATCATGGGCACACTCCAGGTCGGAAACATCCCCCTGCCAGAGTTGAACGAGACCAACAAGGCGCTGCTCGACCATCTGTTGCAACTTGATCCGAAGATCAAATTGGAAATCGCCAATGCGATCTGGATTGACCAAAAGGCCTCCATCAAACCGGATTTCATCGCCGTCAACCGGCGCGATTACGACGCCGAGGTGGCCAGCGGCAATTTCCAGGACCCGGCCACGGTCCAGAAGATCAACGACTGGGTTAGCGCGCGCACGCACGGAAAAATCCCGTCCATCGTTCAGCCGCCATTGGACCGAAGGCTCCGTTTGCTCCTGCTTGACGCCATTTATTTCAAAGGCGCTTGGTCGGCGCCCTTTGACACAAACCTGACGCGCGCGTTGCCCTTCACGCTGGGCAACGGCCAAGCCGTCCAACACCCACGGATGAGCCGCACCGGGCAATACAATTATTGCGATGAGGATCGTTTCCAGGCGGTGGAACTGCCTTATGCCGGCGGGGACATGAGCATGTTTGTTTTTCTGCCCAAAGGCGGCCTGGGTGAATTCCTGAAACAATTCACGGTGGCAGACTTCGAAGCCGCTATCATGCGGATGCGTTCGAGAAAAGGCACGGTGGAATTGCCCCGTTTCAAATTGGAAAACGAATACGACCTGACTGGCGTCCTCCCTCCGATGGGGATGCCGCTGGCGTTCACTACGCGCGCAGACTTCCGCGGGATTTCTGACGAACCGTTGTGCATCGGCTTTGTCAAACAAAAGACATACGTCGCCGTCAACGAACAGGGGACGGAGGCGGCAGCGGTTACGGCCGTCGGGGCTCGGGCGATGGCGATTGTCCGCGAGCCGCCGCCGTTTCATTTCGTGGTGGACCGCCCCTTTTTCATGGCCATCCGGGAGAAGCAAACCGGGCTGATCCTCTTTCTCGGCGCGATCTCCGATCCGCGATAGGGCGTTCCTCTCTTCTTGCCCAATGGCGCCCGCCGGCTTATTTTGGGGCATTGAATGCAACTTTCTTGGCCTGAGCATTATCATACACTGCCGCCTTTCCGCGCCTTGTTCAGCACGGGCGTGCCGATCTTGATGTACCACAAGATCGCGCCGCGCCCGCGCCGGGTCCGCCTCAAAGGGCTTTACGTGACACCCGCCACGCTCGAGCAGCAACTGGCCGAATTGCGCGAGGGCGGCTTTGTCTCGTGCCATCCGGACGCGGCCCGTCAAGACGGCCAACCCGCTTTGCGCGTCGCGCTGACTTTCGACGACGGGTTCCGCAATGTTTTCCAAAACGCCCTGGCGCCGCTGGCCGAAGGCGGCTGGCGCGCCTTGCAATTTCTGGTGCCAAATTACATCGGCAAATTCAATGAGTGGGACCTGCGCGAAGGCGAAGCGGCCGAACTTCTGATGGATGCCGCCGAGGTGCGCGACTGGCTCGGCTCCGGCCACGCCATCGGCTCGCATTCGCTTACGCATGCGCGCCTGACCCGGCTGACCGCGCGCGATGCGCGCGAGGAAATCTTCGCCAGCAAGAAGAAGCTGGAGGACGCCTTTGGCGTGGCCGTGGAACATTTTTGTTATCCTTACGGCGACTGGACCGAGACGGTGCGCGACTTGGTGATCGAAGCCGGCTACCGGACGGCTTGCACGACGCAATTCGGCGTCAACACACCGGCTACCCCGCCCTTCAACCTGCACCGCATCACCGTGCGGCATCCGACGCGCACCTTGAGAACGCTCAAGCGCAAGTTGCTGGGAACCATGTAAAGCCGGATTTCCCAGATTAACTTCACGAGACTATGTTATTGACTTAGAATGGAGCCATATAGACTGGAATGAAAACAATTAAATTCCTTGCCGCAATTCTTATCGCCTGCGGCCTCCTCGCTTTCTCGAATAAGGCTTATGGCGTGACCGGAAAACTTTTGGCCGGGACGGCGAAGATCAGCATCACGCCTGTGACCGATGAACCTTTCCATGATCCGGTGTATGCCCGGAGCTTGGTGCTGGATGTCAACGGTGAACGCCTGGCCTTTGTCGCTGTGGACCTCGCCGTCTTCACCAGCGATAACGTGGAAAAATTCTGCAAGGAGAAATATGGTGTCGCCAAGGTCTTCCTTTGCGCGTCGCATAATCACACGGCGCCGTCGAAGCCCGGCAAAGGCCCTGAGTATGGCAACCTCAAAACCTTCTACGAAAAGCAAGTCATTGAGGCGGTAGGAATGGCTGTGACGAATATGTTCCCGGCCAGGATTTCCGCCGGGCGCAGAAGTTTTCCCCAGTTGGGCTTCAAACGCCTGATTCTGCGCGAGGACGGCCATGCCCGCGAGTCCTGGATGGGCGATGATCATTATGCCCCGATCAATCCGGAGCGGATTCCTTTTGGGCCGGTGGACCAGGAAGTGGGCGTCATCCGGATTGACGACACCAATGGCCAGGCGCGTGTCATTATCATGAACTATGCTTGTCATGCGGACGTGGTTTGCCTCAGCTACGCTATTTCGGCCGATTTCCCCGGAGTCGCTTGCCGGAAAGTGGAAGAAGCTTTTGGCAACGGTGTCAATTGTCTCTTCGTCAACGGAGCAGCCGGCAATGTCGCTCCTTTATTCACCGTTCCGCGCAAGACCAGTCCGACCGATCCTTTCATAACCGACTACACGCCGATGGAGCGGATGGGAGAGCTTCTCGCCTATGAAACCGTGAAAGTGGCAAAATCTTTAAGCGGAAAATCAGATGAAATCACCATCCAGTACCAGGACGCGGCCCTGGGGTTCACCGGACGGTTCAACAAAGAAAAGCATTTCGACGTACGCATCACGACGATTCTGATCAACGACGATATCGTGATCGCAGCCAATCCCGGCGAACTCTTTGCCGAGTTGGGGCTGGAATGGAAGGCAAAGATGCAAGCGGAAGTGGCCAATCCGTTTTATTTTGGCTACACCTGGAACGACGGCCAATGGCCCGGATACGTTCCCAGCATCAAAGGGGCCGCTTTGGGAGGATTCGGCGCCGACCAGGACTCGGGGATGATCGAAGTCGGCGCGGGCGAAGCGATCTTTAACAAGCATCTCGAGAATTATTTCAGGCTCACCGGCTTGATGCGCGATAAACCAGGCCCTTCCGGATTCAGACGGGGACCCAGATGGTATGTTGTCCCGGTGCCTGAGAACATCGAGAAGATGGAAAACAAAGACAACCCGGTGAAGTAAGCGCGGGTGGCCATCGTCCCTGACTTATTTCCTTCTCTGTTCGGCGAAAAATTCCCGCAACAACGCCCGGCACTCGGCTTCGCGGACGCCGCCGGTGATCTCGCAACGATGATTGAGCGTCGGAAATTGCAGCAGATTGAGCGCGCTGCCGGCCGCGCCCCCTTTCTCATCGCGCGCGCCGAACACCACCCGCGCCAGGCGGGCGTGGACCATCGCCCCCGCGCACATCGGGCAAGGTTCTTTTGTCACATACAAGGTGCAATCCGTCAGCCGCCAGTCGCCGGCGGCCTCTTCGGCCTGGGTCACGGCCAGCATTTCGGCGTGGGCCGTGGCGTCCTTGAGCAATTCCACCTGGTTATAGGCCCGTGCGACGACGCGCCCCGCCCGCGCGATGACCGCCCCCACCGGCACTTCGCCCGCCTCGCCCGCGCGCGCGGCCTGGCGCAACGCTTCCCCCATGAAGAAGTGGTCGCTCTGCAAATCAATCACCGGCTCATCCATGTCAATAGAGCAGTGTGGTGACTTTATATGGCAGCGGCATGGCCGGTGGGCTACTTTTTGCCGATGCAATAAAGATGCCCCGGCGCGCGCACAAACAGGCGGCCCTGCGCGGCGGCGATGGTCGCGTGGCTCAACGCCTCATCGGACTGGTCTCCTTCGTTCATGGCTATGGTGGACAGCACCTTCCCGTCCGCGGCCGAGAGCACCACGGCGGTGGCGCGTTCACTGAAGCAGTAGATTTTGCCGTCCGCCCCCGTGGGCGAGGCGCGGAAAATCTCATCCACGCCCAGCGGCTGCTTCCATTTGACTTCGCCGCTGGCCGGCTCGAAACAGACCATTATTTTCCTGTCGCCATCGAGCATGAATAATTTGTCCTGGTAAAAGAGCGGCGTCACGCAATCGGTCGAAAATTCATGGGAACTCCAGGCCAGCCCGTTGGAAGTGATGTCGCCCGAGCCGCATTGATGAAAGGCCAGGAATGGGTTGCGCTTGGGGCCGCAAACATAAATCATCCCGTCGGCCACCACCGGCGAGGGCACCAGGCGCGAAGTGGAAAGACTTCGAAAATTCCGCAATCCACCGCCGCGCCACAATTCCTCGCCCGTGGCCGCGTCTTCGCCCGTGACATAATCTCCTCCCACGACCACGATTTGCGTCTTGCCGCCGCACTCGCAAGGCATGGGCGTCGAGTAGGCCTCCTGCGATTCCTCGATGGCGTCGGTGGGCCGGACGTGACGCCAGATGTTGGCGCCGGTGGCCGGGTTCAGGCAAAGGATGAACGATTCCGCCGGTCCGCGCCGCAGCACTTCCACGTAGAGCCTTCCCTTGTAAAGCAGCGGACTGCAACCATACAGCCAATTTATTTTAAAGGGACCGTATTCCTTGGTCAAATGCCGCGCCCAAAGTTCATTGCCGGAGAAATCATAAGCCGCCATGTCGCCTGTGCCGAAAATCGTCCAGACCTTTTTGCCGTCGGTCACCGGCGACGGCGAAGCCATATTGTTGCGTCCCACGGTGCGGTTGCCGGTGCCGACCTGTTTTTGCCAGCGCAACTTTCCGGTTTGTCTGTCCAGGCAAAGCAGCACCAAATTTCCATCCGCATCCGGGCTGTTGATGAACACAGAATCGTCCCAGATGATGGGCGTGGCGCTGCCCGGACCGGGCAGAGCGGCGGACCAGAGGACATTCTCCGTCTTGCTGAAAGAATCGGGCAGATTGGTCTCGGTGGTGGAGCCATTGAGGAACGGCCCGCGCCACTGCGGCCAATTCTCCGCCAGAGCGGAAACAGCCGCCAGCCCGAAGAAGCAGCCCGCAGCCAGTGAGATCGCGCTCATGTTGTGAGAAAAAGTCTTCATGTCACGTCATGCCATTGATTCATCAAAACCGCGCCAAAGCAAAGATAATTTTATCCCTATTGGCAGGGGCCGGTCCGGCTGGCCGCTCACTTTTTTTATTTTTTAGGGTTGGATTTACTTGGATTTAGCGGAATGACCGGGGCCGCTTGTGCCGGAAATCCGTCTTGCCGTCCTGAAAAGTTTTGTTTTCCTGGCAAGATTTTAGCCGCAAAGGAACGCAAAGAACATAGATAAGCACTTAGATTGCTTTCTTTGTGATCTTTTGCGGGTTGGGCGCAAGACAAATTTCTTGCTCGGCAACTGTTGTGCCGGGAGAAGGAGTAGATTTCATATAAGAGAAATCCTCCAACCATGTCCCACAGGATTGCCCCCTAGCCGATCGAATCTTTGACTAATCCGATTCCAGCGATGGTTGAAGGCGCTGGCGAGGGTCGTCCGAGAGCGAGGCAAACCGTGAAATCCACGCCTCCGCGCTCCTCAGCGGTGTGACGTTCAGGCGTTGGATGCGGTTCCGTCCGCTGCGCCGGACGGAGATCAGGTCGGCCGAACGCAGCACCCGCAAATGTTTCATGATCGCCCACCGGCTTACGCTGAAGCGGTCCGCGATTCGACTGATGGGCAAGTCGCGCGCCGCCAGCAGATCGAGGATTTGCCTTCGGGTGGGATCGGCGATGGCCCTCAGAACGGGGCCAAGACCTTCCACGCGCAATTCGCAGCCGGGATGTCCCTCCATCAGATTAATGGCCAAGCCCCGCCTCCTTGATTTTGTCATGCATGCGTATGCGACGGCTGAACGTGCTTGTTCCAACTGGCCGTCCTCGATTGATATGAAACGCGAACATCTGCCGCGATCGTGCGGGCGTCTGCCGGCTACTGCTCCCAGTCTGAGTCTCAGGGCAATTCATGTATGGAACCGCTGTTCACGCGATTTCACCCTTGCAAGCGTCACCGCCGGCTTTTTTTGTCTGACTTTTTTTCCCCAGGTGTCAGTCCCAACCATTTTTAAACCGATCAACTGCGGCGGTCACCTTGATGCCTCAAGCGCGCCGTGAATTTGCCGGAGCGGCTTCCACTGCGCGAACGATGACGTGTTGCCGTTGAATTTCTTGCCGAAAATGCTCCGGTAGCCCCGCCCAATCCAGCACATCTACCAGGATTGGAAGATTGCTTTCGCTCAAGGCCTCGCGCAGCGCGGACATCTGTTTCTGCGGCTGGTCCAGCCCGGCTGGATTGCGCACGACCAGATCGAGGTCGGAGCCGTCGTGTCCGCCGCCGTTGACCCGACTGCCGTAGGCCCACACTTCAGCCTCGGGCGCGTGCGTCTCGAGAATATCCCGCAGCAGGCGCAGATGTTCTGGTTTGAGGTTAAGTTTCAGCATGGCCAAATCTCTCGCGCAAGGTGGTTTCGAGGCGGCGGGCGTCGCTCAAAAACTCCGGCATCAAGGCCAGTTTTTCTTCAGCGAAGCCGCGGCCGTAATCGTGGGCCGTGCTATTGCGGTTGTCGCGATAAGCGAACCAGCGTTCGACGGCGGCGGGCTCCAGCAATCCATGTTTGGCGGCGTGACGAAGCACGTCTTTGAAACTCAGTTCATCCACCGTGCGCGGGTTGCCGGTGTATGTTTTGATCCCTTTGCGCAGCATCTTGCCTGCCGTTTCCAGGGTCAGCTCGAACCCCTTTACGACCGCGTTTCGGTAAATTTCGTAGTCAATGCTCTCCACAGGCGCGCGTTGAAGCTGTTCCAGTGATTTTTCCAGCGTCTGAAGGCAGCGCGCAAGATGTTCCGTCCTCAAATTCATGGCATTGTTCTGTCGCTCAAGTTTAACATGCCGTCAATCCTTTGTCACTTGCCTGTCGCGCCCAGATAGCTGCGGGCTGATTTGTTGGCCGGGTCCAGGCGCAAGGTCTGCTGGAATTGCTCCCGTGCGCCGGCCGCGTCGTTGAGCTTGAGCAGGGCCACGCCCAGGTTCAGATGGCCCATCGCATATTGCGGCTGCAAACGCACCACTTGCTGAAATTCCGCTTTCGCCTCCGCAATTTGCCCGTGCAGGCCCAATTCCCCGCCCAGCGCGTAATGCGCCTCCCAATTCCCACCGTCCAACGCGAGCGCGTGCCGGAAATTTTGCACCGACTCGTCCGTCCGCTTGAGGAGCGACAGCGCTTTACCCATATATAGATAGGTTGCAGAATCGTTGGGCTGCAACGCAGCCGAGTGCTGGTAGTTTCTCAGCGCGTCTTCCAAATGTCCTTCGATGGCGTCGAGTTTGCCCAACTCAAACCACGCCTCGGCGTAGCGCGGATGCAGGTTGACCGCCTGCCGGAAGGCGTCACGGGCGGCCGGCAACTCTGCCTGCTTTTCCAACAACTGCCCTTCGGTCAGAAAAGCGAATGGGTTGCGCGGCATCAACTCCCGCGCTTGCTTCCATTCCAGCGCGGCCTGCTTGAGGTCGCCGGTCAATTCCAGAAATTCGCCGTAATTCTCGTGCAGCAAATAATCGCGCGGGGCGCGGGCGATGGCATCCTGATAGAGAGAGCGCGCGTTGGTGGCCGCAGTCGCGTCGCGTTGCCGCAACATGCGGTCAATGCGGGCCGCCAAATCGGCCACGCGCCGCTCGTTGTTGAACTGGCTGTTGAGCGGCGGCCGCTCCATGCGCTGCCGCACGGCGTTGAGCACGTCGCACCGGTTCCAGTCCGTCAGGCCCAGGCGCGCCTCGCAAACTTCCTGGGAGGCCCAGCCGCCCTTGGCCTTGTTCTTGACATCGCCCGGCAGGAGCCGCCCGGCCTGGACCGCCCACAACAGCGCCAGCCGGTAATTGCCGTCGAAATTGAAATGGACGTGCTCGTAAAAGGTTTCCTGGCCGGGAATTTTTCCGGGTTCGGGCAGGGAAGCCGCGGCATCGCACAATACCAAGTCCGGCCCGCCCATTTGCGCGGCGGTTTCGCGGATGATCCCATTGATGCGCGAATCGGCCCGAAACGGCAGCGCGTCGCAGTCGCAGGCTTTCTGGAAACGCCCTGCGGCGCCGGCGTCGTTCAGCCGCAACAGGCACTCGCCTTCGCGGAATTGGGCTTCCGCCAGTTGCGGGTCCGCAGCGGTGGCCCCCGCAAAATCACCCGCCGCCTGCTTCCAGTCGCCGTTCATTTCCGCGGCGCGTCCCTCCGCGCACGCGCGCTCGCATATCCCCCGGTCCGCCGGCGTGAGACTGCCGGAAGGGAGCGAGGCAAATGGCGGGCAATCCTTGAGGTTCACCGCCACCGTATTGAGGATGATGGCCGCGCCGGCGCTCCGGCCCGCCCGCAGGATGTCTTGCAGGTTCCTCTGAAAATTCTTATAGACAACCTCTTTTCGCGGATCATTCGGCGGCAGTTGATTGCCGAGAAACATCTGCAACCCGCCCCAAACGCCCGGCCCGGCCGCGTTGCCTTTTAATTTCCGGCCCAGGTCCATGAGCAGTTGACCCACGCGCGTGGTTTGGAGAGCCAACCCCAGTCGCACCACCGGCCAGGGCGGAGCTTTGGCGCCGAAAACAGTCGCCGCGCCAAACGGCCCGATCATTTCGTTGTTCCCCATGTAAATGATCCAAAGGTCGCCCTGGTCATGGGCGCATTCGCGCGCGATGGGCACGATGACATGGGAATTGATGGCGGTGATGGCAACGTTGACCACCTCGAAACTCACGCCGGGATACCGTTCGCGCAACAAGACCTCCAGATACCGCCCCGCCCCGAAGGACGGCTCCGGATCACCTTGCGCGGCCGATTCGCCAAAAATAAAAATGCGGCACGCGCCCGCGGGTTTGGCCGCCTCCATCATCAGCGGGCTGGGCCAGCGGGACAATTCCGGAGGAAAGAAGCGCAGGCTGAACTTCTCATTATTAAGCAGCCAGTCCCGGCCATCCAGGCGGACTTTCTCAAAGAGGCCGGTCGGGTAGCCGTAACCCGCCAGGCGCAGCGCCGCCTCCAACACCGCCAGAGTCAGCAACGGCATGACCACGAGCGCCGCCAGGCGGAAGAGCCACTGGCGGCGCGGAGCCGGCGGCGGGGGCGCCGCCTGCTTCAGTGTTGGGCGCGGCTTCAATTGTGCCCATTAAGAGGCACGAAACTCGCGCCCGTCGCAATCACATAAACATGCGGCCCCACGCCTCGGGCGCATCTCACTTTTTAGACAGGCCATTTTGATCTTTAGCTCCGTTAGGAGCGAAATCTTTGTAGATCAACCAGATCCAGTGGAAAATGAGCTCCATAGGAGCGGCATATTCCGAGCGACATCAAACCAGATGTCGCCTCTACGAGGCTTTGCTCTTCAGAGGCGACCGTGTTCTACAAAGAGGTCGCGCCTACGGCGCTGGCAAAAAGTCAGATGCGGCCCTACGTCTCGCCACTCCCGCCCCTCCCCGCCTCTTGAGGGCCGGAAAAAAACCCCGTTTTTTCACCGTCCGGCCAAAGGCGTGCATTATACTTGACTCCGTTTTGGCGGCCTTCGGACGCCGCGCTTTTTGCGCCGATCCTGTTGATCTACAATCATTTGCGATGGGAATGGCCGCCGGAGGCGGCGGACGGAAATCCGACTCTGTCATATAAATGGCGCGTTTTGGCCTCGTGGGCAAATCATTGATGCCGTGCGGGTTGCGCGCCTGATTTTTGTGGAGGTCCCAAAAAACAGTGCAAATTGCATTTTTTCCGCAAAAAAGCGTACTAAATGCCTACCGTAGGTTTTTCGGTTTTTCCGATCTGTGCTAGAATTCTCCGCCGTATGATGAACAACAGACTCATCAAGCTGCTGAAGTACCAACGAGATTGGGCCGAAGACCGGTCCCGATGGAAATTCGGCTTGATGTCCCGCCAGGTGGGCAAGGACTTCGCCTCGGGCTTCGAGGGCGTCCGTGACTGCCTGAATTACGACCGAAAAAAAGAGAAAACCGACTGGCTCATCGCCGCCCCGTCGGAGCGCCAGTCGCTGGAATCGTTGCAAAAGTGGAAGGAGTGGGCGGAGCTTTTCAAAGTCTCCCTCCAGGATTATGCGGAGCAACGTGACGGCGGTCCCGAAGGCCTTTTGTCCGCTGCCACCCTCGTCTTCCCGCACGGCAGCCGCGTCATCGCCGTGCCCGGCAAGCCCGACACGGTGCGGGGCTTTAGCGCCAATGTTTTATTGACAGAGTTTGCCTTTTTTGAGCAGCCGGACGCCACCTGGCGGGCCCTCCTGCCCGCGGTCAGCAATGCCATGCGCGGCGGAGTCAAGAAAGTGCGCCTCATCACCACCCCCAACGGCATCGGCAACAAGGCGCACGATTTGTGGGTGAAAAATAGTGGCCAGTGTTCAGTGGCTAGTGGCCAGACTGAATCTCAAACTAACCACTGGCCACTGGTCACTAGCCACTCTCCTATTTGGAGTTGCCACTTCGTGGACATCCACCGCGCCGTGGCCGACGGCCTGCCCGTCAACGTCGGGGAACTCAAAGCGGCCCTGGATGATCCCGAGGGCTGGGCGCAGGAATTCGAGTGCCAGTTCCTCGATGCCCACGCCGTCCTGCTTCCCTACGAATTGATTGCCGCTTGCGAAAGTCCTGAAGCCACCGCCGGCGTGCCGCCCGAGTTCTGGCACACTAACCCGTCCACCCCGCTGGTCATGGGCATTGACTTCGGACGGCGGCGCGATCTGACCGTGGCCTGGACGCTCAAACGATTGGGCGACGTGCGGCAAACCGTGGAAGTGCTGGAGATGGACCGGACGCCCACGCCTGAACAAGTCGAGCGCTTGCGCCCGCGCTTGCGGAAGGTACGCCGCGTCTGCCTGGATTACACCGGCCCCGGCCTCGGCTTGGGCGATTACCTGGCCAAAGAATTCGGGGAATGGAACCCGGCGCGGCACAAATTTGGCAAAATTGAACTCTGCCATTTCTCCAACACCCTCAAGTTGGAGATTTTTTCCAAGCTGCGGATGGCCTTTGAAAAGCGCGCCCTGCGCGTGCCGGTCAGCCGGGTGATACGCGAAGACCTGCATTCCCTCAACCGTGTGAGCACGGCCACCGGCCAGATCACCTACCGCGCCCCGCACAGCGCCGACGGCCACGCCGACCGTTGCACCGCCTTGGCGCTGGCCTTGCGCGCCTCGGTCGGCGGCGGCGGCGGCACGGTCCGGTGTCGCATCGAATCCATCAAAGTCCGCGAGGGTGTCGGCGACATGGGCCTGGCCAGGTTCCGCCCCGACCGCTGGCCGATGTAATGTAAAAAGTTAATCGCTAATATGATGAAGGAACCGCAAGTCACTGCGGGCCGCACGCGTGCTTGATGTGCATTTCTCTCTTGCTCTTTTGCGTTCCTTTGCGGCAATTGAGCATGAAACGGAGTGAAACAGCCACAAAGGAACGCAAGGAACACGAAGATGAAAACGATTAAAGAACTCTGTGATTTAGTGCGGACAACGGCTTACGCCATTCATATTTATCACGGGCACGGTCACTTGGAGAAAGTCTATGAAAATGCCCTCGTAAACCGCCTGCGAAAAGCCGGTATCAAGGTTCAACAACAACATCCGCTCAAAGTTTATGATGAGGACGGGACTTTGATCGGCGAGTATTTCGCCGACTTGCTGGTGGAGGGCCGTTTGGTGGTGGAATTGAAGGCGTGTCGCTCAACCGCGGATGAGCATGTGGCGCAAATTCTGGGCTACCTCAAGTCCTCCAAAATTGAGGACGGACTGTTAATCAATTTCGGCAGCTACAAATTCGAAATCAAGAAATATGTGATGAGCCGCGAAACCAGGCAGGTAACTCTTGAGGCTCCTGTCGAATGACTTTCCTTCTCTTTTGCAGTGCAATCCGTCAAAATTAATCATGCCCAAGAAAATTTGTCAGGGGAATGATTGTCAGAGGAATGGGAAATGGAACTCGCATACTTATTCAACTGCCCATCATTCCCCTGACAATGATTCCCCTGACACCTCGCCACTTTTTCGTTTTCGATTCCCATTGATTAGGTTGAGGCTCTGCCGCGCTGGGTTCTTTGCGTTCCTTTGCGGCAATTGAGCTTGAGACGGAGTGAAACAGGTGGAACTTTGCACGAATGCGGGCAAGCCATGTTTGCAAGTGTTTTCTCATTTGGATCACAGGGCTTTACGGAAACGATGGTCCGGGGTATTGAATCCGGCAGAAATGAAAACTCTTGAACAAGTCGAATCGGACATTCGAATGCTTCCTCCGGACAAGCAGGAGGCGTTGCGTGATTGGCTGGAAAACCTGCTCGAAGACCAACTGGTGTTGACTGACGAATTCCAAGCCAAGATCGAACGCGGCGAGCAGGATCTCCGTACGGGACGCTCACGGATTACGAAATCAAATTGAACAGGAGAAAACAGAGAGAACAGAGAACTGCTGGAAATTGTCCATCTCTCCGTTTCCTCTGTTGCCTCCTGTTCAAATCATGTGTTTGGTTGCGGTTTTGCCGCCCTGGGTTCGTTTTCGCAATTGAGCACTAACTCAATGGTGCCACATCACCGCGAACCGGCCGCGGGATGGCGCGGTTCCGGCAGGCGGGCGGGGCAGGGTTCCGGCCGGGGTTCTTCCGGCGCTTTGGCGCTCAAAAGCTCTTCCGGTAGTTTCGCCCCCAGCTTGCCGCCGTGGGCCAGAATGTAGGCTTCGTCCGCCAGCCAATAGGAAGCGTCATCACTGAGAATCTGGTCCATGGCGGCCTCCTTCTCCGCCTCGCTCAGGAACAAGCGTCGCCTCAGAGATTCCTTGTTCTCGGGCACCGCCGCCCAGAGCCAAAACTGTTTCTCAAGCTCCTCCCGGGACAGGCGGAAACCGGCTTTTCTTTCCTGCTCCCGTTTCAGGCGCTCGGATTCGGCCTCGCCCCTCCGCAGGAAGATGAGGCCCCACATGAGGTCGCGCAGGCATTTGAAGCGCGCCGCGTCGTCCTGCATGGCCTCGATGCGGCGCAGTTCCAACGCCAGCCTGGCGATGGTCACCAGCGTCATGTTTTGCGTCAGAGTCTCCAAAGAGAACCCTTCGAGGGACGCCGCTCGATGGGCCAGGGCGAGGGCGGCTTCCCGCGTGCGCTCTTCCTCCAGCCAGTCTTCATAGCCGCCGTCGCGCCAGCGCGAGAGGTTGGACTCGGTCAGTTCAGCCCCCGTAAAACAGTCCTTCATCACTTGTTTGACGTCGGGCAGGCCGTTCAGCCAGGCGAGGAGGTCCCTCCCCGTCTCACCGTTGCGCAACCTCTGGTTCAACTCTGTTCTGACGGCCAGCGGCAAGCGCGCAATCTTGCCATTGCGGACGTTCTGCGGGTTGGGAGCAGGCGGAGTGCGGACTTCGGCCACCCCGATTTCCTCGGGGCCGGCCCCTTTTGGCTGATGTGAGACGTTGTCGCTCATGGATGGATCATAACAGCCTTTACCCAACGTGCAAGAAAAAAATACACGAAAGATTGTTTTTTTTGCTTTTTATGCATTTTTCACTTGCGCGGCCCGCCATCGGTGATAGTATGGTGGCGTGGTCCGTAAAGGACGTGGTCTTTGACATTTTGCAGGGTTCAGAGCCTGTGCGCAAACCGCAAGCGGTTCAAACGGGCTGGAAGTGCGCATCTCACCTTTTGGACAGGGCGCTCTGATTCGTAGCTCCGCTAGGAGCGAAATCTTTGTAGATCAACCCCATCCAATGGAAAATCAGCTCCGTAGGAGCGGCATATCCGGGGTGGAGTCAGGGCAGATGTCGCCTCTACGAGGCTTTGCTCTTTAGAGGAGACGGTGATCTACAAATAGGTCGCGCCTACGGCGCTGCTAAAAAGAGGCGCACGGGCTGGAAGGCGGTCCCTTTGGGGACATCGGGGCGCCAAGTTAAGGTAACTTGCGGTAACTTGCGGTAACTTGCGGTGGGGACACACCCCTCCGGGTCGTATGTGCCGCCCCAAACCGGCGGGAAGCAGACAAACTATTAGTCACTTAATGATCCCCCGCTTCCGCAGCATCGCTTCCATCGCCTTGTCCATGAGCAGCGCGGCCAGCGGCTGGCTGGCTTCGTCCAGCGCGGCCAGCGCGGCTTTCAAACGGCTGGCGTCGCCGGTCTGGCTGGCCTGATTCTCCCCGGCCAGGACTTCCTCGACGGCGCGCATGGCCGATGCCACTTGCTCCGCGCACGCCGCCTCGAGTTCGCCGGCGCAATCCGCCAAACCCTTGCGCGCCGCGGCCAGGGTCTCGGCGGCGCGCAGTTTGGCCTCGATCCATTGCCGCGCGCGCAGGTCCTCGAACGCGTGTTGCACGGATTCCTCGACCATCTTCTCCACCGCCGCGTCGGAAACATCCACGGCCGATTTCATCTCCACGATCTTTTGCGCGCCGGTGCGCGTGTCGCGCGCCAGCACGTGCAGAATGCCGCTGGCGTCAATCTCGAATTGGACGCCGACGCGCGGGACGCCTTTTGGCGCGGGTTCAAAGTCAAGGGTGAACCGGCCCACGCTCCAATTGTCCGCGGCCCGCTCGCGTTCGCCTTGCAGGACGTGGATGAGCATGGCGCGCTGCTGAGAGACGGCAGTGGTGAACATCTCGCCGGCCTTGATCGGAATGGTCGAGTTGCGCGGAATGATGACATTCATCAGCCCGCCAAAAGTCTCCAGGCCCAAGGAAAGCGGAGTCACGTCAAGCAAAAGGACGTTCTTGAAGCCGCCCGACAGGATTTCCGCCTGGATGGCGGCGCCCAGGGCGACGGCTTCGTCTGGATTTTGCGACGTGTTCAGGCGCGGGCCGGATGATTTGTGGTGGGTCTGGCCAAGACGCAAGTTCCCGCGCGCCTCGTCAAATTCCGCGCAGCCGAAAATCTCGGCCGCGATCTGTCGCACCAACGGCATGCGCGTCTGGCCGCCGACAAGGATGACTTGATCGAGGTCTTTGGGTTCGAGTTTGGCATCGGCCAGGGAGCGCAGGCAATGCGGACGGGTGCGCAGGACAATGTCACGCGTGAGGTCCTCCAATTCGGAGCGTTGCAGCATGAAGTCAAAATGAAAATTCGGCGCGATAAAGGGCAGCGCGATCCCGGCCTGTTCCTCGGTGGAAAGCCGGATTTTGGCCTGTTCGGCCGCCTCGCGCAGGCGCGCCAGCGCGGGCGGGTCCGCCGAGACATCCGGGCCACCGGCGGACTTGATCTTGCCCAGCATGTATTCGATCAGGCGCTTGTCCAAGTCGTCTCCGCCCAGGCGCGTGTTGCCGTTGGTGGCCAGGACCTGGAAGACGCCCTCGTTGAGTTCCAAAATGGAGAGATCGAAAGTGCCGCCGCCCAGATCATAAACGGCGATTTTGGATTTCTCGCGCAGCTTGTCCAATCCGTAGGCCAGAGCCGCGGCCGTCGGCTCGTTGACGATGCGTTCGACCGTGAAGCCGGCCAGTTCGCCGGCCCTCTTGGTGGCGTTGCGCTGGGCGTCGTTGAAGTAGGCGGGCACGGTAATGACCGCGCGCGTGACCGCCTCGCCCAAGGCGGCCTCGGCGTCGCGTTTGAGTTTTTTGAGAATCGCGGCGGAGATTTCCTCCGGCGTCAACGAACGGCCCGGCAGGGCGACGGTGACCGGCCCGGCGCCTTCGCCCTCGACCGGATAATTGACCAGCATTTCCTCGCGGGAAATTTCCGCGCCGCGCCGGCCCATGAACCGTTTGATGGAATAAACCGTTTCGCCCGGTTTGAGCGCGCGGACGCGATTGGCCTGCTCGCCGACCACCGGCGCGGCCGGGCCGGGCGGGAAATGCACCACCGACGGAGTCAGCCGCCGGCCTGCGGCATCGGCGATGACATAAGGGACGCCCGAATCCACCGTCGCGACCAGCGAATTGGTGGTGCCCAAATCAATACCGACGATTTTGCTCATCAGCACCTATCGGGAAACATCGGACTGCCGCAACACCCGGAAGCCGTGCTGCGTCAGCACCTTTTCGCCGATCTCATTGTCCTCCATGCTGATGCCCAAAATGGATTTGCCCTGCGGATGCGGGATGAAGCAGTACATATAATGCACATTGACCTCCGCTTCGAGAAACGCGGCCATCAATTCGGGCAATTGCGTGGCGGCGGCCAGTTCCACCACCAGCAATTCGCACGTGGTGAAGGCGAAGCCGTGGTCTTGAAGCAAGCGCCGCGCCGCCTGCGGATCGTCCACCACCAGCCGGATAATGGCCGTCTCCGTCGCGTCCAACACCGTCACCGCCAGGACGTGGACGGAGTTGGAGCTAAGCAGGCCGATCAGGTCGTGCAACCGCCCCATGCGGTTTTCCGTAAAAACGGAAAACTGCGTCACCGGGTCCGGCTGCCGTCCTCGAGCCACACGCGTCGTCATGCCTCAATAAGCCACAAACGGGGCCAAAGTTCAAAGTTCAAAGTTTGAAGTTCAAAGTCGGGCATCGTTTGCTAACATGGATGTTCTGCGATGAAGTGCATTGTCACGGCGGGGCCGACTTTTGAAGAACTGGACGAAGTCCGGCGCCTGACGAATTTTTCCACCGGCACGCTGGGCACGGAAATGGCCGATTTCCTGGTGGAGCGGGGTCACGAGGTCGAGTTGTTGCGCGGCCAGGCCGCCACCTGCCGGCTGGAGCCGAAGGCGCAACGGGTGCAGGTCTTTACCACGACGGCCGACTTGCACCGCAGGCTCAAGGCGCTGGGCCGCAGCGGCGCGGGGGCTGTGTTCCACGCGGCGGCGGTGAGCGATTTTGCCTTTGGCAAGATTTGGGAGCGCGCCGCCAACGGCACATTGAAGGAAATCCGCTCACCCAAAATCTCCACGCGCAGCGGAACTATTCTGGCCGAATTGAAGCCCACGCCCAAGATCATCTCCGAGTTGCGCGCCTGGTTTCCGACCGCGTTTCTGGCGGGCTGGAAATTCGAGTTGGAGTCCGACCGCGCCCAGGCTCTCGCGCGCGCCAGCCGGCAGTTGGCGGAAAACCGCACCGACGCCTGCGTGGTCAACGGACGCGCTTACGGCGAGGGCTTCGGACTCGTGGCGACGCAGGGGCAGTACCGGCATTTTCCCGAGCGGAAGCTTCTTTTTGACGCTTTGGAGAAACTTATGTGATTTCGCCGCCGCGGCCCGCAAAATTCCGGCCACCAGCAAGCCGGGAGCAGATCGGATTTAATGGACTATCATACTGGAAAGGAGCAGCATGATTTCCCGAATGACGAACGACCTTTTAACGTATTTTGAGAATAATAAAAAGCGTCTGATTTTTAAATGGATGCATTATTTTGAAATATACGACCGCTACTTTTCGAGGTACCGCGGCGCCGACGTTCATTTTTTGGAAATCGGCGTTTGTCACGGCGGTTCCCTGCAAATGTGGAAGGACTATTTTGGACCCAAAGCCAAAATATTCGGCGTGGACGTGAACCCGCTCTGCAAACAATTCGAAGAAGATCAGGTCGCCATCTTCATCGGCGATCAGGCCGACAAGACATTCCTGTCGCGCTTGAAGCTGGAGATGCCGCGCCTGGACATTGTGCTTGACGATGGTGGGCATACCATGGAGCAGCAAATCAACACCTTCGAGGCGCTCTACCCGCATATCTCCGCCAACGGCATTTATATGTGCGAGGATACGCATACTTCGTATTGGAAGAAATATGGAGGAGGTTACCGCCATCCGGGCAGTTTCATCGAGTACAGCAAGAACTTCGTGGATGCCCTGCACGCCTGGCACTTTGAGGACACGGGTAAAAAAGATGTTTCTGAATTCACCAAATCTACTTACGGACTCCATTTCTACGACAGTATCGTGGTTTTGGAAAAGCGCCCGATTCCCCGTCCCGTCGCAAGGCAGATCGGCCAACGCACTCTGCCGGAAGCCAAAGCTCCCGGGGCTTGACTAGAAAGCCAGCCATCGCCACAAAGCCATGATCGCTTTCTCAAGCAAACCTGCGGGAGTGGATTATTACGAGGTTTTGGCGCGCATCCATTCCTTTCTCAAGCCGCGGACTTACGTGGAAATCGGTATTCGCAACGGTCAGTCCTTCGCGCTGGCCAAAACCGCCGCGGCCTCCATCGGCATTGATCCTGCGCCCGATTTGAAGTTTGCGCTGCGGCCGGGAGCGCGAATTTTCCCAATGACCAGCGACGCGTTTTTCGCCCAACACAATCTGGCCCGGGAATTGGGCCACGACACGGTGGACCTGGCCTTTATTGATGGGATGCATCTCTTTGAATTTGCCTTGCGGGATTTCGCCAACCTGGAAAAGTTTTGCGGCCCGGCCTCCACTGTTTTGGTGCATGATGCATATCCGCTGGATCGGGTCACCGCCGCGCGCGAGCGGACCACGCAAATCTGGAGCGGCGACGTCTGGAAGTTGATCCTCTGCCTGAAAAAATACCGGCCGGAGCTGCGGATGAGCACGGTGGATGTGCCCCCCACGGGCCTGGCCATCATTCGCGGCTTGAACCGGTTCTCGACGACTCTGACCTCGCGTCTGGACAGCTTATACGGGGAATTCATTCCCTGCGATTATGGCGAGCTGGAGGCCGGCAAGGCTCAACGATTAAATCGCGTAGAAAACAAATGGCATGAAATTAAAGCTGCCCTCTCTGTTCCGGCGTGCGCGGCCCCATAGGACGGTGTCCAAGCCAAAGGCGCTGGGCGTGCTGCTCTGCTACAACGACGCCGATATGCTTCCCGAGGCCATCGAATCCCTGCTCAACAACAATCACGAACTGTTGGTCTGGGACCACGGCTCGGATGACGGAACGGCCGAGGTGCTGGACCGGTATGCAAGCCATTTCACCGGACGGGAATTCGTCCCGCGCGAATTTGATTTCTATAAACTGCACGCCAGGGTGTCGAAGCATTTGCGCAAGCATTACTGTGAACGTTACGATTGGATTTCCTGGCCGGACCAGGACGAGATCCTGGAAGGCCCTTCACGAGACAAGTCCTACTACGCCTATATCACCGAGGTAGTGAACTCCGAATGCAACTGGGTTCGCTTCCGCAACTTCAACTTTTGGTTTACGGCAGAAGACGACCCCGCGATTGCGGCCCCGACCCAACGCATCCGGCGCTACAGCCTCTTTCCCGACTGTTCCGCGCGCATCCGTGCCTGGCGGGCGGCGGTCACCAACATCCGCGAATTCAACCACAACCCGCTGGATGGACTGCCGGACCCGCGCCCGTTTAACCTGCGCCACTATCCCATGCGCACTTACGAACAAATGGTCAAGCGGCTGGACAAAGACCGCGCCGGACTCGAACGACACGGCAACAACTGGCACTATAACCACATGAAATCCCAATTTGACAAACTCCTGATTCCCGCGCCATCGCTTCACTTTGACGACGGCCATGCGGAACTCAATCCAGAACCTATCTTCAACTGGCGCGCCATTTATGGCCATCTGCCTGCCAGGGATAAATCGAAATGAGGCCGGTCGTGATAGACGGAGCAACCTACTCACGCCGGCCACTACGCCAACGTAAAACACAGCATACGCTGATCGCGGGGATGTCCCCAGTCATCCAGGAACTTGACCGACAATCCGGCGAACCGCGCCAGCATTTCCATTTCGGAAAACGAATAATGGAAGGGGTCGCGGTCGAACTGGGTGACGATCTGCCCGGGTTGGTGGGCGATGGGTTCCAAATGCAGCGGAGTCGGAGCCGCGAAGAATGTGGCAAAGAATTTGCCTTGCGGCGCCAGGACTTTTTTGACCTCGACCAGGCAGCGTCCAATGTGATTGGCATAAAGATGGGTGAAAACCGAAACCGCCAGCGCGTAGTCGAATCGGACTCCGAACTGAGCCAGATCGAACCGGTCGCTCACCCTCAAATCGGGTTGCTTGTCGGTGTTGGCCGCGCTCCTGAGAAGCTCCTTCCGGCCGGCCTCCAAGAGCGAAGCGTTGATGTCAATCCCGTAATAATGGCGCTTCTCAAGGTAGGGGACAAAATGCACACCGCCGCGCAAACAGCCACAGCCAATGTCCACCAGCCGATGGCTCGGCGCGAGGCCCTGACTCTTCAAGAACTCAAATTGCAGCGAACCGATTTCATCCCACATTCCGCCCACAAATTCGCGATGCGCTCCGGAACGGATCTCGGCGCTCGTCAATTGTTCTCCATATTCATTTTCCGCCTGGTCAGCCCGCCTGGTTTTTGGAGGCCTGCTCCAGCCGCCCAACAATTTCATAAAATGCGGTTTGCGCACGACTTGACCATGACTATGGCGGTTTATTTTCTCGCGTCAAGCGGGACGCTGGTCCATGCTTCAGCGATGGAAGCGCTCACCGTAAGGTTCCGTGCGCAAATAACTCCGGCCGGCGCCGAAACTGGCGTTTCAGCGCTCCGGTTTAAAACGGCCTGAATTCATCCCATGCCTTGAAATTATCCGTTCCATTTTTCCGAAGCAAACCGGAGCCGGCGCGCGGCGTCTTGCGTCCAGACCCGGTTTTTATCATCGGCATGCATCGCAGCGGCACCTCCGCGTTGGGAGGCGCTCTGGTCTCTCTCGGTCTGACGGTGGGAAAAAACGAAATGCCGCCCCAGGCGGACAATCCCGACGGTTTCAACGAGAACCTCTCTTTGATGAGGTTTCATGACGAGTTTCTGGCCTCTATCAATTCTAACTGGCATGACCCTAAACCAGTAGGCGAACAACGATTTCAAGACTTGGTGATGCGCCCGATCCGCGTGAAATTGCTTGAACTGTTGAAGGACGAATTCGGGGAAGATCGCGCTCTGATCAAAGACCCGCGCCTGTGCCGGTTGATGCTATTGTGGGTCCCGCTGATCCGGGAACATTTTCCACAGGCTTGCTTGATTGTGCCCATTCGGCATCCTGTGGAGGTCGCCCGTTCTCTCCGCAAACGCGATCACTTCGCATTGGACAAAGGCCTTAAGCTCTGGGTTCTCCACGTGCTTGAAGGCGAAAGAACCACGCGTGGTTTCTCCCGCCTGTTTACTACTTTGGATCAATTGTTTCAGTCGCCGATTGAACCTGGCCGCCGCCTTGCCGAGTGCCTGGGTCTCCCGGCAGATGCCGTCGCCGCTGCCATTTCCACGCGCATCGACCCCAGGCGACCGCACCAAACAGATTCGTCTTGGCCGACCGGCGTACCTCACGAAGAGTTGACCCTTTCCATCTATGAAACGCTTATTTCCGAAGAACCGGCGAAAGAGGAAAAACTGGACCGTCTGCGCAAGGAGTATTACGGCAAAATGGGTTGGGGCTGCTGACTGCTCCCGGCGCGCGCAGGCGGGGAGAAATTGACATCAACCTTCCATATTCCTTTGGGAGCCGCCCAGCGAAACAGGCGCTTTTCCACCGAGTGATGCAGGTTGAGAAAAGGCTTGGTAGTCCGGTAGTAGATACAATAAAGCCAATAAAACCAACGCCATCCCTTTCCCCATCGGTCAGCCAGGCGACGCTCCCGCTCGGCCAGTTCCGGGCAAGCCGCGCCGGGATTTTTCCGGCAGCAGCGGCGCAAGCGGAAGAGAATGGGCAAAACGACTTTCCGTGGAAGCCAGGGCTGGATGGCATAATCGGAGAGAAACATAACGTGCTCCCTCCAGCCGAGGCCACTAGCGGTGTTGCGCTCGGTTTGCTGGAGAGGGTGGCAGCGAAAGGCGCACAGTGGTTGGCGCGTGTAAGCCAAATCCCCTTGCTCCAACAAATGAAACCACATTTCCACATCCACCATTTGTTGGTATCGGGCATCAAAACCCCGAGCGGCATCCCGCTTGCGAAACAAAACAGCGGAAGGTTCGCCCACCACATTCTTTCCGTGCTGCATCAGACAGGCCGCGATGATGGCTCTTCCGTCGTGACAGCCTTCCGCCAAGGGCCGCCAAATATCGACGACTTTGGAGTTCTCATCCAGAATGGCCCGCGCCGAAGCCGCCAGCGCCGCCGAAGGATGCCTTTCCATCAATCCGACCATGAAACTCAGGGCCTGCGGATTCCATAGTTTGTCATCCCCAAACAAGAACTTTATGTATTCGCCCCGGGCCTGCTTGAGGCAGTGGTTCCAATTGTTAACCATTCCCAAATTGGTGGAATTGACGGTAAAATGCACGCGCGCGTCGCGGTCGCAAAAAGGCTGGATGACCTCCCGGGTATTATCGGTGGAGCAATCGTCAACGATCAGAAGCTCCAGGTCCAGGAAATCTTGAGCAAGCACCGACTCAATGGCCTCCGCTAAATAGCGGCCATAATTATACGTCGGAATCAAAACGCTTACTCTTGGCGAATTCATGCAATAGAACACTTCCTTGTCCTGCGCAAAACGCAAAGGGAGCGGCCTTCTCGCAATGCGCGCGGACACATCATTTGAAATTAGAGGGGCATAGCTCCGTCAGCAACATAAATTATACCGGTGAGTGGCTGGTTGTCCAGAACTATTATAAGGAACTGATAGCGGAGGGAGGCTTACAACTCCACGGTGGCGACCCTCCGCAAGCCCAAGCGGTAGGGCATCCACCCCAGGAGGATGGACAGCGCGGCAAATCCGGCCCAACTGGTCAGAATCCATCTCACCGAGGCTTCCCCCCTCCATCCCCATGGCGAACCCAGCGCCAGCAAGGTGATCGAGCCGACAATATAAAGAAAGCTCAATACCAGGCAGAGCGTGCCGCCGAAACCACTGACGATTTTGGTCGGGTTGTCTTCGCGAAAATTGGGATAGAGCGCCCCCAGGCCCATCGCCAGCGCGGTGAGAGTAAAGGTCATGGTGGCGATGATAAGCCCCAAATAAAGCGTGCGGTCCATGGGCATTTGCAACATGTGGCAGGAAAGCCAGATCAGCCCCAGTGTGACGCACAACGCGGCCCGGCTGGCCAGCCAGAACTTCGCCCTCAGGGCCTGGGTCAAACCCATCGGCGCGAGGCCCACGATCCAGAGCCGTTTGCCCTCCAACGAAAATTGCGGAAAGACAAAACGCGTCGTCAACGTCGCCAAATTGAGCGAGCAAGCCCCCAGGTTCAAATAGCAAACCAGATGGACCCAGAACGGATTGGTCAACTGTTGCGAGAAATGCTGCAGATTGATGACATAAACGCCCAACAATCCGAAGAGCACCAGCGTCTGCCCCCATTGGGTGGTGTCCCGCCAGAACATACGCGCATCCTTGACCAGCAGCGCCACGATATCGGGCGGGCCGCTGTGGATGAAGCGGGCCGCCCGTTCCACCAGGCCGGGGTCATAATCGAATTGGGCATGGCGCTGGCGCCAATGGCGGAACCAGCCCCAGCGGACAAAAATGCTTTCACGGCTTTGCACGATGGAGAAGCTCTCGTAGAAGAGTTTTCCCGTGCAGGTGAACGACAAATAGCCGAAGAAAAGCACGTGGCTCAACAGAACCAGCAAGAAAAATCCCGCCGCCGTCCACGCTCCCTCGGCCCATTGCAGGACGCTGGTGGAAAGCCAGTAGCTCGGCAACCACGGCCATTCGGAGAAATGCGTGCGGGTCAGTAGTTTGTCCAGCGTGGCCAGAACCCGGGTGTCGGCGGAATTGTCCGTCAACGTTTCGGGCCGGAACCACAACGCCAGCAGAGGCAGGATGATGACGGTGGCGGCGACGGCCACGACTTGAAAAGCGCGGCGGTCCAGATAGCGGGCCAGATTGAGCGCGACCCACGCCCCGGCCACGCCGGGCAGGACGATGAACAGGCCCAGCGCCACCAAGGTCATCACGTAAAAATGCCAGGGCGCCTCCCGCGTCAATCCATAAGCCGCCAGCAGGGGCGCGATGAGAAACAAGAAGGCCCACGACGCCAGCAAGGCAGACTCCAGGAATTTCCAGCGGAAAATGGTTTGCGCGGAAATCGGCAGGGAAGCCAGGTAGCTGGTTTCGCGGTTGCGGAAAAAGTTGCTGTACCCGATGACCAGATTGCTGAAGACCAGCATGATCAGCAGAAAGACAAAGAGCAGGTAGAACAAGCGCTCTGTCAGCAACTCACCCAGCGCCGGGAAATTGTTCAGGAATTGCAATCCGCGCCGGAAGAGCAGAAACGACAGCGTCAAGTAAGCCACCACGAACAAACCAATGGAAGAAGCGAGCAGGCGGGAGGTGGAGCGAACCGTCTTGAGTCTGCGCCAGGCTTGCAGCGCGTTCACCCGCACCAGCAACAGCAAGACGGCAGCGCTGCTTTCGGACATGACCTTACGCTGTTGTTTCTGATTCAGGCCGGAATTATTAAACGCCACAACCCTCCCCAGTGCAACGACTTTTCGATTTCAAAAACCATCGCAATTTTCTATGGACTGGCCGCATGGGGTACTGGCAGTATGAGCGGCGACACGATCCATGTTTGAAGCTTTTAAAAGACTGTTCTCGAAACCGGCCAGTCCGCCGCCCGCCGCTGCTCCGGTGACGCAGGAGCGGATTCCTGCTCCGTCACTCATGTACGCCGCTCCCGCACCCGCCTCGGGGCCGAGCCCGCAGCAAGTGGGCGACAAGATTGCGTTGCCCTTGAATGAGATTCTCTCGCGGCTGCCCATCCCCATTGCGGGGTTGGTGTTGATACGGCCTGGAGGAACGTTTTCTTTCTCTGCCAGCATCGCGTTGGAGCAATTGCGGACAGGCGCTGTCCGGATTCCCTTCTCGCAGTTGCGCCAAGGCTCACCGCCGGGCACGTTTGCGAATAATGCCACGCACGACGATTCGTTGATTGACTTGCCTTTGCCCTTGGTCCTGGCCGCGGTAGGCTCCGGTGGGCTGGCGAGGCGGACTGATCAGAAGCGGATCGAGGTGCCGGACGAAGTAAAAAGTGTATTCGGGGCCAAGATGGGCAAGCTCAATCCTGCCGCAGCGGTGGCTTCCGCGCCGGCGGCGGCGCCAAGCGCGCCCAAACCGGCTCCGCCAGCGGTCACGCCGATCCCGGCGGCCGTTGTTCCAAAACCGGTCACGCCAGTCGTGCCGCCCGCAACCGCGCCCAAGCCGGCTGCGCCAGCGGTCGCGCCGATCCCGACGGCCGTTGTTCCAAAACCGGTCACGCCAGTCGTGCCGCCCGCAACCGCGCCCAGGCAGACCACTTCCATTGCATCGGGATCCACGGCGCCCAAGCCGACAACCTCCATCGCATCGAGCACCGCCGCGCCGAAACCGGCGTCCCCGTTGCCTTTTGCCACCGCGCGCCCCTCGCCGCCGACGTCCGCCGTTGCACCTGTGCCGGCCAGCGAAGCGGTGGTGACCACAATTGATGCATTGTCCGAGGCGTGGCCGGACCCGATCCGGCATGAGATTCAGCAGTTTAGGTTGGGAAGCGCGTTGATTTCGATCCCGGTCACTCGTCTTGAGGCGGTGATCAAAACCGGCCGTGTTGTTTTCACTTGGGCTGAATTGTGCGGGTGGCTCAACATGCCGATGCCGCCGTCAGCCAATGGCGAGAGTTCACTGGAACTGCCTCTCAAAATCCTTGCTCCTCTTTTCCTGGCGATTCCTCGCGCCGCCAAGCCGCGCAAGGTCGTCTCCGTTGGCGAAAATGTGCCGGACCTTTTCGCGGGACAAAGCCGGCCAACCGCACCCGCACCCACTACGGCTCTCCCGGCAACGCCACTGATGGCGCCAACTCCGCAGGTGACGCCGGCGGGCGCCTCCACTGTTTTGGGGGAGATTTTCGGGCAACCGTCGAAAATGGATTGGACGCCGGCAGAGATTGTCCAGAGGATTTCGGCGCTGACGGGGATTGCAGGCGCGCTGCTGGCGTCGAAAGATGGATTGTTGGTGGCTGGCCAGATGCCTGCGCCGCTAAAGGCGGAGATGATGGCTGCCTTTCTGCCGCAAATGTTCACGCACATCGGCGGCCGAGCCGAAGAAGTCGAATTGGGGACTTTGCGCGCGCTGAAGCTCACAACCAGCCTGGGCGACTGCGCGGTTTTCCAAGCCGGAGAGCTTTGCCTGGCCGTCTTTGGCCTGCCAGGGCAAACGCTGCCAGAGCCAGCCCTGGAGCGCATTGCGGCCGAGCTGGCCCAACCTCAACATTGATTCATTTATGGCAATCATCAATCAAGTGACCAAGGAACTGCAGGTCAAAATCGTTTACTACGGCCCGGGCAAGGGCGGCAAGACGACCAATCTCGAACAGGTGCATGGCAACGTGCAAAACGTGCAGGAGAAAGGCAAGCTGGTTTCCCTGGCCACCAGTTCAGATCGCACGCTGTTTTTCGATTTTCTGCCCATCGAAGCCATGGCCATCAAGGGTTACAAAACCAAATTTCAACTTTACACCGTTCCGGGGCAGGTTATTTACAACACCACCCGCCAATTGGTGCTGCGCGGCGTGGACGGCATCGTCTTTGTGGCCGATTCGCAATACGACAAGATGGCCGAGAACGTCGAGAGTTTCCAGAATCTGGAGGACAACCTCAAAACGCTCAAACTCAATTTCGCCGAAATCCCCTACGTCCTGCAGTACAACAAGCGCGATCTGCCCAGTGCTGCCCCCGTCGAGTACCTGGAGTTCCTGCTCAACAACCGCGACGTGCAGGTGCCTTCCTTCCCGTCCGTAGCTTCCAAGTGCGAGGGTGTGTTCGAGTCGTTGAACATGATCACGCGTCTGCTGCTCAACAAGTACATCAACGAAGGGGCGCGCAAAGCCACTTGATTTATGCCGGGCCTCCCGCCGCTCATCGAGGAAGACGTGCAATTGCTCAACTCGGCTCTGGACGAGTTGCTGCGAAAGAGCGAAGCCGCCACCGCCCTGGTCATTGACAAGGGCGGCCCGGTCATCAACCAGCGCGGCGCCGCCGAGCAATTTGACTCGGTTACCATCGCCGCGCTGGCGGCCGGTTCGTTTTGCGCCACCCAGGCCATCGCCGAGCGCCTGGGCGAAGCCAATTTCGCCAACATCTACCAGCAAGGCGAGCGCTTCAGCCTGCTCTTTTGCAACATTGACGACAACGCGCTGCTGATCATTATCTTCAAGGCTGAATTGAGCGCCGGGGCTGTCAAATACTACGCTGCTGAATCGGTGCGACGGATCGCCCGGCAGATGCAGCGGGCGCAGGAGCGCGCGCCGGGGGAAAGCGTGGATTTGGTTTCGGAGAACACGCTGGACGTCTCCACTGTTTTCGCCAAAAAACGGCAGAATTAACTCTGACTTAACTGACTACGCGCCGCCCGCCCGCGAAGCTTTGAGGAGCACCTCGGAGCCTTCGCGGGCGGCTTCCACCGGCATGCCCTCGCCCAGTGCGGCAACGAATTGCCGCGCCCAATCCACCATCCCATCAAGCTTCGCGTCGTCATGCGCCGGATCATGATGGAAGAGAAACAGGCGCTTGACGTTCGCGTTCAAGGCCAGCGCTACCACGTCATCCACGCAACCGTGGCCCCAACCGACCCGCGTTTGGTATTCCGTCGCGTCGTATTGGGCGTCAATGACTAGCACCTCGGCGTCATGGATGAAATCCATGAGCTTCTGGTCCATGCGGCGGGCGAATTCGAGAATTTCGGTCGAGCCGGCCTGGGCCTTGGGATCGGCATGGTACTTGTAACGCTGGAAAGGCTCGTTGTCCGGCAGGTAGGCGATGACTCCCGCACTGGTGTGCAAACGGTAGCCGACGCATATTCCCGGGTGGTTGAGATACATCGTTTCGACTCGGATGGGGCCGATGTGAAACTCCGGCTGTTTGAGTTCCTGCAGGGTGATATAGCTGGGCAGTTGTTGCCAGCCCACCGGAAAATAGGGGCTCTCCATCTGGCTGGAAAGCGCGCCCAGCAATCCTTCGCGCGCTCCCTCGTAACCGAGGATGCGCAGGCGGTTCTCCGGGTTGTAAGCCGGGTCAAAGAACGGGAAACCCTGGATGTGGTCCCAATGCGTATGCGTAATCAGCACGGTCAGCGATAACGGCCTTTCCTTGAACTCCTGAGCCAGACTTAGTCCGAGCGGACGGATGCCCGTGCCCGCGTCCAGCACGATCAATTGGCCATCGGCCCGAACCTCCACACAGGAAGTGTTGCCGCCGTAGCGCAACGTGGAAGCGCCGGGTGTGGCGATGGATCCGCGCACGCCCCAAAAACGGACCAGCGCCGGCCCATCGGGAATCGCGCCGTGGGGCAAGGGCGGGAATTCGTTCTCCGGCCGGTCGGGCGTCCACGGGCGGGCCGCCATCTGCGTTTCGACCGAAGTTCCGGGGATGGTTTGGAGCAGGCGCAGGAGATCTGACTGCAAAATAGGTTTGACAATGCACTCGTCCGCGCCCGCCTGTAGGGCCGTTTCACGGTCCACTCCATATCCGCTTTGGGTGGTGACGACGATGCGCGCGCCGGGCAGTTTTTCCGGCTTGGCGCGCAGGAGGCGGCAGAGCTGGTAGCCGTTGTAACGGGGCGCCAGCATGTCGCAAAGGATCAGAGCAGGCTTCTGTTCCAAGGCGATGGCCAGGCCGGTGGCCCCCTCGTCGGCTTCCAGCACAACCCACCCCGCCTGGCGCAACCACAGGGCCAGGGAATGACGCAGGAGGTGATCAGCGTCTATCAGCAAGGCGGTTTTCATTACAGAATGCGGCGAGCATGGCGGCCCCGCCAAAAAAAAACAACCATTATTGTTCAATCGCCTCCTCCGCCTGCATGAATCCAGTTGCATCCGATTTCATTTGGCCGAACCGGCAATATTTGCCGCTCTTGGACGCACAACCGCATGACTTTTTTATTCGTTAAGCCGAAAGTAGCCGAAACTAACCGAAACCATTCAGCGAAACCGCAAGAACTTCAACGCAAAGGCGCAAAGACGCCAGGGCGCAAAGAAGATTTTGCCGACGCCAGTCCGGGCCACTAAATGGTGATCTTGTCAGGGAGCCATTTCCTCGTCCAAACTTTGCGCCTTTGGGCGTTAAAACGCATGCATCATTCCGGCAAAGCGTAATCAACGGCACCCAGAACTGGACGTTTTGACGGGATTCACCCGCCTCCGCGGCTTCTGAGGGCAAGCCGGATTCGCAGATGGAGTGTTCAGCCGGGGCACCCCCACGCTAACTTGCGACTGCTTGCGGGAAACGTGGCAAGCATGGCACTTGTTCCCGTTCCAAAAAGACCTGGAATTAGGTTCTTCGCTGTTTTCAGTGGGATAAGAATGGCCTGCTCATCAATGCCCTCGAAGACCCGTCCGCCAATCCCTTTGGGATTGGCAACACCGATGGCCATTCGCCAAATACCACTTTGAATTCTGCCGAAAACAGCGAGGAATCGTTTTCATGCGCTTGACTTTTTTATTTTCATTTTGGTTGAATTCACCTGAATTTTCGGACACAGTCCGGCCTGCCGATGCCACTTTTGCAAGAACCCTTCCACTGACCCTTATTTCAAAGAACAGGCGCCTGGGCGCCGCACAATCGGACACTAACACGTTTAGACGGGAATGCAAATGCACAAATTTAAAGTTTTTCAAACTCTCCCCGCTTTTTCCGCCAAACTTCACCCGCACCCTGATGGACTTTTCTCGCGCAGAGGGCGCGGAGAACGCAGAGCGGAAATCGGGATCATGCGATGCAACCCATTGCCAGATAGTAACTTGCGCTTGTGTCAAAAAAGCATTGTGACCCTTCTCTGCGATCTTTGCGCCTCTGCGCGAGCCTGTCTTTCCTTCTTTTGGGCTAAAGGACAAGGAAAAACAAAGCAAAATGGTCCCAGGCAATGGGTGTTCGTTCCTTTTGTCTGCCAATTTCCGAGTTATGGCTACTGGCTTAACGCCGAGAATTGCATGGCCAGTTTTGCATCTTCCAGGGCTTGGTCCTGATATTGCGGAAATATTCCCACAATCACGGCGTCGCTGCGCTTGATATTCCGGAAAGCGTACTCAAAAGCGCTGGCCACTTGCTCCGCGCGCTCGCAATTTCGCCCGGCGGCCAAAATCTTAAAAGCCAGGCAGGGACGCTTGACCTCCCGGATGGCCTCGCACATGAGCGGCGGGTCGCTCGCCAGAAAGACCTCGCCCAGCGGCGCCTCGTTAAGTTGCGTCTTTAACTCCTCGCGTGAGCGAGAATCACGATAGAACGATGTCATGTAGAAATCGGGTTTCCAATCATGGCTCTCGGCGTGACGAATGACCGCTGGATTGTGCGACGAGAGGCCGGCCATGACTCCCAAGTCCTGGACCCGCTTGACAAAGTCATGCGCCTTCTCAACCTGGCCTTCACGCCAAAGCCGGTCGGTCACCTGGCCGTGATGCACGACAGCAATCGGCTTATTCTGCCGGATCACTTCCTTTAATGCCTCGGCGTCCTGGAGGTGCGGATTATTGGCCAGAAAGATCCACTGAATATCGCGTCCGCGACTGCGCAGCCCCTCCAACGTTTTGTCCACCTTCTCGTGGGCCGATGATTGCCACGTATTGATCCCAAGTTCAAGGCATCGTTCCAAAACTCTGCCCATATTCTCGAGCGTGTAGTAATCCATCATCAGCCGGCTCAAAAGCGCGCTCGTATGCGAGTACCCCAGCATCGGATTGGACCCAACCATCAGCCGGCTGACGCGATGCGACCCTAGTTGCACCATCGGCATCTGTGGGCTTGCCGTTGAGTCCTGCGAGAACGCCGCCGTCCCCGTCGCAGCCAGAGCCACACCTGCGGCAGTTTGCTTAAGAAACTCCCGCCGATTGCAGTCCTTATCAATGACCCGATCAGATCGTTCCACATTCATCAGTTCGCAGGGCAGGCGTCCCGCCTTCCAGTTCCGGCGGCCTCCAGCCGCCATTGTCAATTTCTCGCAGTATTTATGCGCACACTTTTACCACCGATTCCCTTGTGGTCAATCCTTTTACTCTCGGCGAATACGACCACCTGTACCCTATCTTGGGCGAAAGACTGAAACAAAATGAGATGCGAATATCAAGAACTGCCTTGTTTGCGTTCGCCTGACTGACTTTTCTCGCGCGGGCGCGGAGAACACAGCGCGGCCAGCCGCAACCACACACACGATTTGAACAGGAGTTTTCATGAACTTCGTTCTCCACCGGGGATGAAAACCTTGGCATCGTTGATTTGCAACGACTTGCACATGTATTTTCACGGGAGGCAACAGAGGAAACGGAGAGATGGACCATGGCCAGTGGTGCTCTGTTCTCTCTGTTTTCTCCTGTTCAAAACATCTCGTTCCAAAACCAACATTCCATGACCTGGCATTGCGTGCCGCAACCAAGACCGTGCCGGAAGGAACAGGTGTGCGCAGAGGTCGCGGAGAAGGACTGCATGGCGGACCTTCTTTCCTGTGTTTTCTCTGCGCTCTCGGCGCTCTCGGCGCGAAAAAAATCCTCGCGAACATGCGTGATTCTGACGTGTTGCAGCGCAAAGCGGAAATCGGGGCCATGCGATGCAACCTATTGCCAGATAGTAACTTGCGCTCGTGTTAAAAAAAGAAGCATTGTGTCCTTTCTCTGCGATCTTTGCGCCTCTGCGCGAGCCTGTCTTTCCTTCTTTTGAGCTAAAGGACGAAGACAAAACAAAGCAAGATAATCCCAGGCAATGGGTGTTCGTTCATTTTGTCTGCCAATTTCCGAGGACTGACCCCTGGCGGTCACTACCATCTTTGGATGGGACTGCGACAACAGATATTCAAACTTAATATTATCCATTCGTTGCGACTCCGAAACAATGTGAGTAGCCATCCTCATCCGTCATGGAGAATTCAGTTTGTCCATACTCTCTTTCTACTGTTTCAGACACGGCAAATCCAAGCCGCTCCAAATGGTTTCGTGTCTCTTGGATGTTTGAGGGAGTCCAATATAGCCGAATGCCTTCATAGTTTTCCGGTTTGACGGGTGTGCCAGCTCGTCGATTAAGCCAGAAGGCCAATCCGCCCATGCGTAACATGCAACCGACCAGCTTATCCTCCTTCCGCATTTCCGAATCCATCTTGAAGCCGAGACCATCGACCCAGAAGCGCAGACTCTTTTCTAAGTTGGAGCATGGAATTACCGGAATGCATGAATCAATTTTCATAGCGGATTCTTTGCTGCCTATGCAAGCAGACCTGTGAATTCCTGTCAAAGATTATTCCAAAACAAACCTCAAAATCCAGCTTCGGGACGCACCCTTCTCCGCCATCGGCGCGTGCCGTGTTTTCACTGGAATATAGGTTGCTTCTTGGCGAAAAAACATCTTCTGGACAGAAGGGAATGAAGCAAACGAAGATCTTTTTCTTCTTCGTTACCTTAGTTACCTTATGTTCAAGTTTTTCAGCGAAAAAATCCTCGCGAACATGCGTGATTCCAGGCCCGGTCTGCCGTAATCTGACTGAACATGAAACGCCTCATTTTTTCGGTCCTTTTGGTGAGTATGGTAGTAATCACGAGTCCTCAGTCCTGGGCCGCGCCACAGCCTGACTCAGCCGGAACCACCGCCGTCCGGGCCAGCGATTTCCTCAATTCCATTGGCGTTTGCACGCATATTGCCCAAGGCATTGATAATCCAACGAATGTTGCCACTTGCCTGAGCTACGCGGGCATTCGCAACCTCCGGGATGATGGGTCCGCACGCGCGGCCACCATACAAGGCTGGATTCAGGTCCATAGCACGTCCGGGGCCAAAGTCTGTCTGTTGCCGATAAACGGAGATGTTGCCAGGTCCCTCTCTGCATACGAATCGTTGGCGGCGGCGGGCGCGCTGCTGGCGGTCGAAGGCCCCAATGAGCCTAACAATTTTCCCGTCACCTATGGCGGCAGCGCGTCATCGGGATCAAACTCCCTGCCCGTGGCCTGGTTTCAAAGGGATTTGTGCCGCGCTGTGAAAACCGATCCCAAGCTGGCGGGCATTCCGGTCTTTGCCCCGAGTGAAGCCGGCGGATCGGAGCCGAATAATTGCGGGCTCCAATTCCTGACCATTCCCGCCAACGCCGGCACGTTGTTGCCAGAGGGCACTGTCTATGGCGACTACGCCAACACGCATAACTACGTCTGCGATCATTTATCAAGTGTTTGCGACAATAACGCCTGGGACGCGGAGGACCCCGCGTTGAATGGCCGCTGGGATGGAATGTACGTGGAGTATGGCCATACGTGGTGGTCTCCCGGTTACAACGGTTATTCCGCCAGCCAGCTTGCCGCGCTGCCGAGGGTGACCACGGAAACGGGCTGGACGACCCAAGGGAGCAACTCGGTTCCCGAAGAGGCGCAGGCCAAACTTTTTCTGAACCTCTATCTCGCCGCCTTCAAGCGGGGCTGGAGATACACTTTCATTTACATGCTGCACGATGATCCCGGCCAGGGGTATTGGGGCCTTTTCCACACCGATTACACGCCCAAACGCTCGGCGGTCTGCCTCCACAATCTGACAACGATTCTGGCTGACCGAGCCTCCTCGAAGCCTGGGTCGCTCAAGTATTCTATTCCGGGCGAGCCGGCCACGGTGCATGATCTGCTCCTGCAAAAGAGCAATGGCGCTTATGAACTAGCGGTGTGGGGTGAACAGGTCAGCGGCTCAAACGACATCACCGTGAATCTTGGCAAGCCCTTTGCAAATGTGCATATTTATGATCCCACAGTTGGCACATCCCCGACGCAGACTCTGTGCAAGGCGGCCTCGGTTCCGCTGACCTTGAGCGATCATCCCTTAATCCTCGAAATAACTGATTTTTGACAGGATTAACAGGATTTACAGGATGGAAAAGAGGATGTGGCATCCGAAATAATCCCTCACCATTTGGGGAAATCTCCGTGTGCTTTAATTCATCCTGTAAATCCTGTAAATCCTGTCTCAAAATCTTCCTGTCGTGTTCTTCGACTGCATGGATGCGGTTAAGCCGCTGAGTTCGTTTGAGGCAGCACTTCTTTCGAGATTTTCTTGCGGGCACGGGCGGTTCATGTATCCTGAGCGGCGTATGGGAGATGGACCGTGGTTCTGCCACGGCAACCCCAAGGATAACCCGCCGCGACAGGCATGGGCGGGTTCCACTGAACATTGAATACAACATATATGAGCACACCCCGAGTCAAAGAAATCTTAAGCTGGTACGGCAGCGATAATCCCGGAACGCTGACGAACCTGGCCAGGCTCCTGAACCACGGCAAATTGGGCGGCACCGGCCGTCTGGTCATCCTGCCCGTGGACCAGGGCTTTGAGCACGGCCCGGCCCGCAGCTTCGCCGTCAATCCGCCCGCCTACGATCCCCGCTATCATTTCCAGCTCGCCCTCGAGGCCGGCTGCAACGCTTATGCCGCGCCGCTCGGTTTTATCGAGGCCTCGGCCCGGGATTTTGCGGGCGAGATTCCGCTGATCCTCAAGATCAATAATCACGATGTTTTGCTCGACGAAAAAGACCCGCTGCCGGCGCTGACCAGCGGCGTGCAGGACGCCCTGCGGCTGGGGTGCTCGGCCATCGGGTTTACGATTTATCCCGGCTCCTCCGAGCGAGTTAAGATGTACGAGCAATTGCGCGAGGCGGCCGCATTGGCCAAACACAACGGCCTGGCGGTGGTCGTCTGGTCGTATCCGCGCGGCTCCTCCTTGAGCAAGGCGGGCGAAACGGCGATGGATGTGTGCGGTTACGCGGCGCATATCGCGGCGGAATTGGGCGCGCACATCATCAAAGTGAAATTGCCGTCCGACCACCTCGAACAAGAAGCGGCGCGCAAGGTTTATGAGAAGGAAAAGGTGCCCATCGCCACGCTGGCCGACCGTGTCAAACACGTTGTGCAATGCACGTTCAACGGGCGGCGGATCGTGATTTTCTCCGGCGGAGCGGCCGTCAGCGACGAGACGGTCTATGAGGAAGTGACGGCCATCCGCCAGGGCGGCGGGTTCGGCTCCATCATCGGCCGCAATTCCTTCCAGCGGAAAAAGGAGCAGGCCCTGGAGTTCCTGGGCAAGATCATTTCCATTTACGGCAGTTGACAGAAGCGCCGATCAAGCGTCTTTTGCATCGCCATGAACAGTCACAGTCCAGCCAATGCTGTCGCGGATCCGCCGGCCCGGAAGGCGGACCCGTGCGTCATGGTCATCTTCGGCGCCAGCGGCGATCTGACCAAGCGCAAGCTCATCCCAGCCTTGCTCAATCTGGCGGCGGCCAGGCTGCTGCCGGAACAATTCGCCATCATCGGCTACGCCAGCAACGACTTCACCACGGAGTCGTTCCGCAAGCAATTGAGCGAAGACATCCAACAATTCGCCAGTTGCCCGATCACGCCGGAGATGTGGAACTGGTTCCTCAACCGGATCTATTATGTGCGCGGCGATTTCCAGGACCCCGAGGGGTTCAAAGTTCTCAAGGGCCAAATCGCCGCGGCGGAAAAAACCCACAATGTGCCGGGGAACCATTTTTATTACCTGGCGGTCGCGCCCCGGTTTTTTGGCGAGGTGGTGCGGCAGCTCGGCGCGGCCGGGCTGGCGCAGGAGAACAATGGCCGCTGGGCCAGGGTGATTATTGAGAAGCCCTTTGGGCGCGATCTGGATTCGGCCCGCGACTTGAACCGCGAGATCAAGCAAGTCCTGGAAGAGCGGCAGATTTATCGCATTGATCATTACCTCGGCAAGGAGACGGTGCAGAACATCATCATCTTCCGCTTCGGCAACGGCATCTTCGAGCCGATCTGGAACCGCCGCTACATAGATCACGTCCAGATCACCGCCTCGGAAACCGTCGGCGTCGAGCGGCGCGGCGGCTATTACGAGACAGCCGGGGCCTTGCGCGACATGGTGCCCAATCACCTTTTTCAATTGGTTTCACTCACCGCCATGGAGCCGCCCATCTCCTTCCACGCCGATGCCGTGCGCGACGAACAAGCCAAGGCCCTGCACGCGATCCAATCACCCTCGCCCGAAGAAGTCCTGAGCATGGCGGTGCGCGGCCAATACGGCGAAGGGCGGATCGGGGACGAACATTTGGAGGCCTACCGCTCCGAGGCCGATGTCGCGCACGATTCCACCACGGAAACTTTCGCCGGCCTCAAGCTGCGCATTGACAATTGGCGGTGGGCGGACGTGCCGTTTTATTTGCGCACGGGCAAACGGCTGGCCAAACGCACAACGGAAATCGCCATCCAGTTCAAACGGGCGCCGTTTCAGTTGTTTCGCGACACGCCGGTGGAATATCTCGAAACCAACCGCCTGGTCCTCTACATCCAGCCAGAGGAAGGTCTTTCGCTGCGCTTCGGGGCCAAGATTCCCGGCCCGATCCTGCACATGGGCCCTGTCGAGATGAAATTTAATTATGTTGATTATTTCGGACGCACCCCCAGCACCGGCTACGAGCGTCTGATCTACGATTGCATGTTGGGCGACGCCACGCTTTTCCAGCGGGCCGACATGGTCGAAGCAGGCTGGAGCGTCATCACGCCCATTCTGGACGTGTGGAAGGCGCTGCCGCCGCGCAACTTTCCCAATTATGCCTCCGGCGCCTGGGGGCCGAAAGAGGCCGACGACTTGCTGGCGCGCGATGGCCGGTCGTGGAGAAAAATCGAATGAAGACGCTGGTCATTGACGTGGGTGGAACGCACGTCAAAATACTCGCCACGGGCAAACGCCAGCATTTGCAGTTTGACTCCGGGCCGCGCATGACGGCCAAAGACATGGTGGCGGGCGTCAAGCGGGCAGTGTCCGAGGCGGGCTGGAAGTACGATGTCATCTCGATCGGCTACCCCGGCCCCGTGCTGCATAACCGCCCGATGGCCGAGCCGCACAACCTCGGCCCGGGCTGGGTTTGTTTCAATTTCCGCAAAGCCTTGGGGCGCCCGGTTAAAATTATAAATGACGCGGCCATGCAGGCCTTGGGCAGCTACCGGCGCGGACGCATGCTCTTCCTGGGCTTGGGCACCGGCCTCGGCTCGGCCCTGGTCGTGGACTCCGTGCTCGAACCGATGGAACTGGCGCACCTCCCGTTCAAGAAGGGCCGGACCTACGAGGATTTCGTCGGCCTCAAAGGCTTGAACCGCCTGGGCAAAAAGAAATGGCGCAAGTACGTGCTGGAAGTTGTCAAGCAATTGCGCGCCGCGACGCTGGCTCAATACGTCGTGCTGGGCGGCGGCAACGCCCGGCTGTTGAAGAAACTGCCGCCCTACGCGCGCCTGGGCGACAATGACAACGCTTTCCGCGGCGGTTTCCGCCTCTGGCAGGGAAAGCAAACAGCGCGGTTTTTGGACTGAGAAGCGATGCAAGCGAAAACATCAAACCCGGCCGAGAAGATCGTTTTTTTATTTGACGTTGACAACACCCTTTTGAACAACGACCAGGTGACGCGCGATTTGCAGAACCATCTGGAACGCGAAGTGGGTTCCTATGGCGCCCGGCGCTATTGGGCGATCTTCGAGAGCATGCGCGCCGCCTTGGGTTACGCCGATTATCTGGGCGCGTTGCAACGCTTTCGCACGGAGTATCCGCACGACCTCCGCCTCCTGACGGTCTCGCGCTTTTTGATCAATTATCCTTTTGCCAACCGCCTTTATCCCAATTCGCTTGACGTGATCGAACTGGCCAAAGCGTGGGGCCGGACCGCCTTGCTCACGGATGGCGACGTGGTCTTCCAGCCGCGGAAGATAGATCGTTCGGGCCTGCGCGAAGCGGTGGAAGGGCATGTGCTGGTCTATGTTCATAAGGAACACGAATTGGCGGACGTCGCGCATCGTTACCCCTCGCGGCATTACGTCGTGGTGGATGACAAACTGCGCCTGCTCACGGCCGTCAAGAAAATCTGGAAGAAGCGAGTGACCACCGTCTTCGTCCGGCAGGGGCACTACGCACTGGACCCCAAGATCGTCGCCGCCTGTCCGCCGGCCGACGTGACGCTGGAACGCATCGGCGACCTGCTCGGATGCAACTTGCCCGGCCTGCTGGCGGCCTCGCGGAACAAACCGGCATGACTGCCAGCGAAAATTCCATCGCCTTCGGCGCGCCCGGCATCGAGCCGCGCTGGACCTCCAGCGCCAAGGAAGGATTCGGCACGGCCTACCATACCAGTTGCCGGCTCTGGTTCACCCTGAGCCACGGGATCGTCAACGAGATTTATTATCCCTCCGTGGACCAGCCCAACACGCGCGACTTCCAATTCCTGATCACCGACGGGGAGACCTTCTGTCACGAAGAAAAAATTGACCTGGATCACGAAATCGAATACCCAGAGAGGGCCTGCCTCTTCTACCGCCTGACCAATACCGAACGCCAGGGCCGTTACCGGCTGATCAAGGAGATTTGCACCGATCCCCACCGCTCCGTCCTGCTGATCCAGACCCGGCTTGAAATACTTGACAAATCGCTCCGGGACAAATTGCGCCTCTACGCGCTGCTGGCTCCGCATATCGAGCGTTGCGGCGCGGGCAATTCCGGCCGCTGCAGGGAAATCAGCGCCAGCAGGCTGCTGCACGCCTGGCGGGGCGGCACCCATTTGATCATGGGCTGCACCACGCATTTCACCAGGCGCTCGGTCGGATTTGTCGGGTCCAGCGACGGCTGGCGGGATTTGCGCAATTTCAAGATGGACTGGGAATTCCGCGCGGCGGAGGACGGCAACATCGCCTTGACGGGCGAGATTGATCCGAGGCGCGGGCATGAATTTCTCGTGGCCATTGCGTTGGGGCAGAGTTACCAGAGCACCGCCGCGAAATTGCTGCAATCACTGGCCGAGCCGTTCGAAAAACAGCGCGAGGGCTATTTTCGCCAGTGGAAGCGGACACTGGTGGACACCAGCCATGAATACGACCAGCACACCGGCGACGGCGGCCGCACTTACCGCTTGAGCCGCTGCATCCTGCTTTCGCATGAAGACAAAGTCTTTCAAGGCGCCATCGTGGCTTCTATGAGCATTCCGTGGGGTGAAACCAAGGGCGACAATGACCTGGGCGGCTATCATCTGGTCTGGACGCGCGATTTGGTGCAAAGCGCCACCGCCCTGCTGGCCACGGGCCAAACCGGCACGCCCCAGCGAGCGTTGCTCTGGCTGGCGGTCATCCAACGGCCCGACGGAAGCTTTCCGCAGAACAGTTGGATCAACGGACGCATGTATTGGCCCGGCTTGCAACTGGACGAAATCGCCGCGCCCATCATTCTGGCCTGGCGCCTCCGCCGAGCCGGCGTGAGCCTCGGGCAATGCGACGCCTGCCAAGTCGTCCACCATGCCGCCGCCTACTTGATCTTGCACGGGCCGGTCACCGCCCAGGAGCGATGGGAGGAAAACGCCGGCTATTCCCCTTCAACCCTGGCCGCCGTCATTGCCGGCCTGGTCAGCGCGGCCGATTTCACCGAGGCGCAGGCGGACAAGGATTTCCTGTTGACGTACGCCGATTGGCTGGCCGCGCATGTCGAGGAATGGACGGTCACGACCTGCGGCGACTTGGTCAACGGCTTTCCGACCCATTACATTCGCATCAACTGCACGGACCCGATTTCGCCGGACCCGCATGCCGATCCTAACACCACCATGATCGAGGTCGCCAACGGCGGCGGTCTGCATCCCTCCCGCCAGATCGTCGGCGGGGATTTTTTGCAACTGGTCCGCTTTGGCATCCGCGCGGCCGACGACCCCATCGTCCTCTCGTCCGTCGAAGTGATAGACCGGGTGTTGCGGCGGGAATTGCCGCAGGGGCCGTGCTGGCGGCGCTACAACCACGACGGCTACGGCCAGAAAGCCGACGGAAGCGCGTTCGATGGCTCGGGCGTGGGGCGGTCCTGGCCGATCTTGACCGGCGAACGCGGACATTACGAACTGGCGGCGGGACGCGACCCGCTGCCCTACATCCAATCCATCGAACAATTCGCCAATGCGGGGAATATGATCTCCGAGCAGCTTTGGGACGAGGACGACCTGCCGGACGGCAAAATGAAACGCGGCCTGCCCACCGGCGCGGCCATGCCCTTGTGTTGGTCGCACGCCGAATATGTGTCCCTGGTCCGCAGCCGGCACGACGGGGTTTGCTTTGATCGAATCGAGCCGGCCTACGAGCGTTACGTCGCCAAACCGGTCGCCAGCCGGCACGAAATCTGGTTGCTCAACCATCCCTTGCGGCGCATTCCGCGGCGCAAAATCTTGCGCGTCATTCTCGCCGCCGAAGCGACAATTATCTGGACAGCGGACGGCTGGGGGACGAAAAATTCCTTTGAAATGACGCGCAATGAAACCTTCGATCTGTGGTTCGCGGATTTTGCCACCGCCAAGCTGCCGTCCGGCGCGGTGGTGGAATTCACCTTTTTCTGGAAGACTGACCAGCGCTGGGAAGGCCGCAACTGGCAGGTGACCATTCAATGACACGATTATGAGCGACAAAATAAAAGCCTGCGCCGCGCTTGAAAAGGGCGCCAAACTGCAACCCTTTGAGTTCGATCCCGGCCCGTTGCGGGACGATCAGGTCGAAATCAAAGTGGCGTATTGCGGCATCTGCCACTCGGACCTTTCCATGATTGACAACGAATGGGGAGCGAGCGCCTATCCGCTCGTGCCGGGCCACGAGGCGGTCGGAACCATCACGGCGGTCGGGGCGCACGTGAAGCATTTGCGCGCGGGGCAGGCTGCCGGGTTGGGGTGGTACTCCAGCTCGTGCATGTTTTGCCCCCAGTGCATGGGTGGGAACCACAATCTTTGTCCGACTGTCGAGCCGACGATCATCGGACGCCACGGCGGCTTTGCCGACCGCGTGCGCTGCCAGGCGGCCTGGGCCGTACCGCTGCCGGAGAAAATTGACCTGGCCAAGGCGGGGCCGCTCTTCTGCGCCGGCATCACGGTTTTCAACCCGATGGTCCAATTCGGCGTCAAGGCCACCGATCGCGTCGGCGTCATCGGCATTGGCGGACTGGGACATCTGGCGCTGCAATTCCTGAACAAGTGGGGCTGTGAAGTTTATGCCTTCACTTCCAGCAACTCCAAGCAATCCGAAGCCATCAAACTCGGCGCGCACGCCACGGTCAACTCGCGCGACCCGGAGCAATTGAAGAAGGTCGCCGGTTCGCTCGACTTTGTCATTTCCACCGTGAACGTGGGGCTGGATTGGAGCCTTTATTTGAAGACGCTGGCGCCCAAAGGCCGGTTGCACTTTGTCGGCGCGGCGCTCTCGCCCTTGGGCGTCACGCCGGTGGAATTGCTCGCCGGGCAGTATTCCATTTCCGGCTCGCCGCTGGGCAGTCCCGCCACGGTGACCAAGATGCTGGCATTTTGCGCCCGGCATCAGATCGCGCCGGTGACGGAGACTTTTCCCATGTCGCGGGTCAATGAGGCGTTGGAGCATTTGCGCGCAGGCCAGGCGCGCTACCGGATCGTGCTCAGCAACGACCTCCAGTGACGGACACGTCCCTCCCAGCGGAATCGAAAGGCATGACGTTCGCCTACCGATGCGGGTGGGAGTCCTTCCGCGCGGTTTTCGCCCTCTATTTTCGTTGGCGCGTCTTCAACGCCGAACGGGTGCCTTTGACGGGGCCGGTCATTCTGGCTTCCAACCACGCCAGCTACCTTGATCCGCCCCTGGTCGGCGCGGGCGTCCGCCGGCAAATCAGCTTTCTGGCGCGCGACAACATTTTTCACGTGCCGATCCTGGCCGGCATCCTGCGCTCGTGGGAAGTGGTGCCGGTGGACCGCGACGGCGGCACCGGACGCGGATTGAAGGAAATTTTGAGCCGCCTGGAACAAGGCGGCGCCATCATTTTATTTCCCGAAGGCACACGCAGCCGCCACGGAGAATTGAACCCGGCGCGGTCCGGCATAGGTTTGACAGTGATCAAGTCCCGCGCCCCGGTGGTGCCGGCGCGGGTTTTTGGGACGCACGAGGCTTTCGGCCCGCATAAGCGCCTGCCCCGTCCCCGGCGGCTGACAGTCAAATATGGCCAGCCGATGTGGTTTGAAGAACAGCGGGCCGAAGCCGCCGCCTGTTCCAAGCAACGAGTCAAGGAGATTTACCAGCAAGTGGCCGACGACATCATGGCCCAAATCGCCAAACTGGAACCGCGGGCGGACTGACTTTACTCATTGAAACTGCGGATGGCGCGAAAGTTTCTCCCAACTCTCGCGCGAAAGATGGGCCTGGCGATAGGCCGGCTCCCACAAAGGCTCGGCACTCCGCGACCGGCGCGCGCGTTCCAACCAGGTTCGTGACAACGGTTCATCCAGCAATTCCAGCGTGTTGGCCGCGATGGTCGTTTCCTCCTTTTCCCCGGTGGCGCGCCCCGCGCCGACAAAAAATCCCGCCAGCAACAACGTCACCCGCAACATCGTGCTGCGCGAATAGGTCGGCATCGCGCAAGGGCGCTTGGGATCCAGGCAGCGGTGCAAATCCGAGAAGAGCGAAGCCGTCCACATGGCCGGATTTTTGGCGGGCGAAAAGGCGTCAAAGAGAATGGCGTGCGGCGCCGGGGCGCGGTGCGGTTGATTGCGCAATGAACTGGGGAAATCGCCCAAGCGCAGTTCCCACCGCCCATCCAGAGCGCGCCCGGTATGGAGAAGTTCCCCAACCGCGCCCTCATAGCCGGCCAAATAGCCCAACTTGGCCGCGTGACGCAGGGCAAATTCCAACGGTTCGAGGGTGCAGTCAAAGCTGAGGACGCGCAAGGAACAGGGCAAATCCGAGGCGGCGCGCAGGACGGCGATGGCATTGGCGGCCGCGCCCAGGCCAACGTCCCAGACGACGAATTCGCCCTCGTGCGACTGCAATCGTTGCCGCAGCCGCAGTTGCTTGACATAAAGCGCCTCCGCCTCGGCCACGGGGCCGACGACAGGATGAAACGTCTCGTCCTCCGCCAGCGAGCGGATGCTGCAGGTTCCGTTCTTCAGGCGAACGAGCTGGTATTTTTCCGTGTTCAACGCGCGCATCATGCATCATCAGCCGTCATAAGTCCTCGTCAAGCCGCTACTGACTGTCATCAGGAAACACAGCGGGCAGGACGGTAGTATAATGGTAAAATAAATTGGCACTTTTTCACCGCAGCGTAAAGGTATAGGTAAGATGATGACCGACGACATGGCGTTGTTGCGGGAATATGCCCGGCACAATTCCGAGGAAGCGTTCGCGATGCTCGTCTCGCGCCACGTCAATCTGGTTTATTCCGTTGCGCTGCGGCAGGCGCATGACCCGCATCTGGCCGAAGAAATCACGCAAGCGGTTTTCATCATTCTGGCGCGCAAGGCGGAAACGCTCGGCCAGAAGACCATTTTACCCGGCTGGCTGTGCCGCACGGCGCGTTACACGAGCGCCAACGCGCTGACCATTCAACGGCGGCGGCAACGCCGCGAACAGGAAGCGTATATGCAGTCCATTTTGAATGAACCTGAACCCGAGGCCTGGCGTCAAATCGCTCCGTTGCTGGACGGCGCGATGGAACACCTTGGGCAAAAGGATCACGACGCCGTCGTGCTGCGATTTTTTGAAGGCAGAAATTTCAAGGAAGTTGGCGCGGCGCTGGGCGCCAGCGAAAACGCAGCCAAGAAGCGAGTCAACCATGCCCTGGAAAAATTGCGCCGCTATTTTTCCAAACACGGCTTGGTTTCCACGACCGCAATCATTGCAGGAACTATTTCCACCCATTCCGTTCAAGCCGCGCCGAAAGCGCTGGCAAAATCAATTACTGCTAGCGTCATGGCGAAGGGCGCGGCGGCCGGCGGTTCAACATTAACCCTCGTGAAAGGAGCATTGAAACTTATGGCATGGACCAAAACACAAACTGCCATCGTCAGCGCCGTTGTTGTCGGTCTGGCAACATTTTCGGTAATACAACATCAAGCCCAAGTCAAACTGCGTGAGGAAAACGAATCCTTGAGGCGGCAAATGGACCAATTGTCACAACTCGCGGCGGAGAATCAGAATCTTTCAAATCTGCTTGCCCAAGCGAACAGTTCCGTGGCGATCGCCAAAGAACAACTGCGCGCTCAAAGACGAGAATTAACCAAGCTGCAAGGCGCAACCAAGCCCGCGCCCGATGTTTCCAGGTCGGCCGCCCTGAGACCAGAGACTGTCAAATTGCCCAAGGATTCGTGGGCCAACGTCGGATTTGCCACCCCGCAAGCAGCTTTACAAACACGCGGCTGGGCTGTGTTGAACGGGGATCGCGATCTCTTCAAACAATCTCTGTTCATTACTGATGACGCGCGGAAATTCGCGGAAGACGCGCTGGTGAAAATGGCGGAAGCTTCGACGGACCCAAACAAAGCGCAGTATATTCAGCAAGTTCTGAACAATAATTATGGCGTCGAAGAGGCCGTTCTGATGCCGATGATGGCGGCGAATCAAAACAACAACTACACCGGCTATGAAATTCTTTCGCAAGAATCGCCATCCGCCGATGACATGGTTTTGCAAGTGGAAACTGACATGGCGTCCGCGCCTGCGCAAACCGCAACCTTAAACTTCCAGCGTTTCGGCAACGATTGGAAAATCGTGATAGATAAGGCGACTATGCAGGGAATGATGGGCCAATAGAGTCCACTTGAACGCTGCAGCCGATTTGCCGAATCCAACACGGCGCCAGGGAACAATCCTGGCCGGAATTATTCTTTTTGTCACGCATTAGCCACCCCGCTTGCTTAACACGCATTCAGAACGCGTTGAAAAATTGTGGCGAAATAATGAACCATTCCACGACAACAGGGGTTAAACAGTTATGAGACGGTTTGGCTATATCCGGATGAACAATCGGAAAAGGGATTTGGCAAAGCAAGCGGCGTTCACACTAACCGAACTGCTTGTCGTCATCGCGATTTTGGGAGTTCTTGCCGCTTTGATTCTTTCCGCCTTGTCTTCCGCCAAAAAGAAAGGCTTACAGATCGAGTGCATCAATAACGTGAACGAATTGGGAAGTGCGATGCAACAATTTGTTGGCGACAATCATGTGTATCCCTTCTATATGAATTGGGGTTTCGGGAGAATTGATGACCCTTACTTTGCAACCGGACCAGACTGGCATTCGGCCCTCCAAAACATTCTTTATCCTCACAATCCCAAAGGCAGTGGCGGGGTTTGGCTGTGCCCTGCGGCTCAACCTCCTTCCGATTGGCCAGAAAGGCTCGGGTATGACCCTTATGGCTATAATACTTGGGGACTCCACACACTCCACACATCTGCACTTTCCGAAGGTGCGTCTTCGTTGGGTCTCGGAGGACAGTATTTCCCCCCTCGCATTGCTTGGACTCCAGATGCAGTCAGAGAAGCTCAGGTCGTGGCGCCCACACAAATGATAGCGGTTGGGGATGGATTCAGAGGAGATGATGGGTTGATTCTGGATGGAGTCGGGCTGGACCGCGAACGCCCCAGGGCACAGTTACCCGGGAGTCATTTTTACGACCTCGCTTCAAGCACCCAAAGGTCCTATGCCCGACATCAAGGCAAAGCCACCATCGCTTTTTGTGACGGGCACGTCGAGACGCCTTCATTGCAGGCTCTGTTCAAGGACACCGGTGATGCAGCCCTGAGCCGATGGAATCGCGATCACCAACCCCACCGCGACCGCTTGGGCAATTGAACCTCAGAGCGTGTCTTAACAATCGGGAGCGCACGCACCCATTTATCGCCTCAGCAATGCAGCCACGTCCACCACGGCATCGGGAAACGCCAGAGGACAGGCCTGATCGCCCGCGCGCAAAACCGTTTTCGAACCATAACCGTTAAACTGCGCCTCGCGATAGATTTCGATTGCCGACTCCTCAAGGTTTACAATCCAAACCTCCATCACACCGGCGCGCCCATAAGCCGGAAGTTTCTTCTCAATGTCGGTCGTCAAGCTGGCGTCGGAAACCTCTATCAGCAGGAAAACATCTTCCGGCCGCGGATGGCGGCTCATATAATCGTCCGGCGAAGGCTTAAGCAGCATCACGTCCGGCTCCGGCTCGGAACGATCATTCAGTCGCAGCGGATTCTGAGGACTGACAAGCCAGCGGTTTTTGGATAGGAGCGTAAACAAGCGGGTCAAACGATTGACCACGCCTCCATGAAATGGGCCGATGGGTGACATATCAATGATCTCTCCGTCGAGCAGTTCGACGCGAGCATCCGGGCGCAGGACACCCGTCTCCGCCATGCGGTAATAATCTTCGACGCTAAAGCGATGTTTGGCAGGCGCCAACATGCCGGCAATTTAACCAGCGGCGCCTGCAATTGCAACTATTCCGCTGACAATCAAGGGCCGTCGGTGGTAAGAATCCGGGCATGGATCCGATATTGAAACTTTTGCAGGAAAACGCGGCGCTCAAACCGGCGCAGTTGGCCAAAATGCTCAACGTCCCGGAAACCGAGATCGCGGCCAGGATCAAGGCCTACGAAGAGGGCCAGGTGATCCTCGGTTATCGCGCCGTTTTGAACGAGGAAAAAATCGGCGACGACCTCGTGCGCGCGGTCATCGAAGTCAAGATCACGCCGGAACGGGGCGGAGGCTTCGACCGGCTGGCCGAGCGCATCGCCAAGTACGCGGAGGTGCGCTCATGTTACCTGATGTCCGGCGGCTACGACCTGCTGGTGGTGGTGGAAGGAACCAACTTGCGCGAGGTGGCCACGTTCGTCTCGGAAAAGCTGGCCACCATCCAGGGCGTCGTCTCGACGGCGACGCATTTCCTGCTCAAGGTTTACAAGGAACAGGGCTTGCTCATCCGCGCGGAGTCGAACGAGGAACGCCTGGCGATTTCGCCCTAAACCGCATTTGGTCAAAATCAATTCTCGACAGAATTTGTCAGGGGAATGATTGTCAGAGGAATGGGAAGAAGAATCTCCTGCTTTATTCCCCTGACAATCATTCCCCTGACATTGATTTGCCTGACATCTCTCCGCTTTTATGGACTTTCGCCCTGAGGCCGGCTCACAACTTCTTCATCGCCCCGTCCAGCGCGGCAAAGAGCTGGTTCATGGTCTCCTCGGTCTCATCACCCATGTTGGAGATGCGGAAGGTGGTGCCTTTGATTTTTCCGTAACCGCCGTCAATCAAAAATCCCTGATCTTTCGTCAGTTTTTGCAGCTTGGCCGCGTCCACCAGCCGCCCGCCCGGTTTGGCGCCGTTGTTGACACAGGTGAGCGTGACGGATTCGTAACCGGCTTCCGGGAAAAAGTTGAAGCCGTGCCGGGCCGCCCACGCGCGCGTCATGCCGGCCAGCTTTTGGTGGCGGGCGAACCGCGCGTCCAGGCCCTCGGCGAAGATGTCCTCCAGCTTCGAGGCCAGCGCGTACACGTGCCCAATGCTCGGCGTGCTGGGGGTCATACTTTGCTCGGCGTTCTTTTGGAATTCCACGAAGTCAAAATAATAACCGCGATCCGGCGCGGTCGCGGCCTTGGCCAGGGCCGCAGGCGAGCAGACAAACACCGCCAACCCCGGCGGCATGGCGAAGGCTTTTTGCGTTCCGGCCAGCAGGACATCCACCCCCAGCGCGTCGAATTCAAGTTTGACCGCGCTCATGGAACTGACAGCGTCAATGATGAACATCACGTCCGGGAATTTTTTCTTGAGCGCGGCGATCTCATAAATCGGGCTCATCACGCCGGTGGACGTTTCGTTGTGGATGAGGGTCATGGCGTCGAACTGGCCGGTGGCCAGCCTGGCCTCGATTTGTTCCGGGAGGATGGGCGAACCCCACGGGACTTGCAGGGCTTCGGCCTCTTTGCCGCAACGTTTGGAAACGTCCAGCCATTTGTCGGAAAAGGCGCCGCACATGCAATTCAGGACGCGTTTGCGGACGAGGTTGCGCACCGCGCCCTCCATCACGCCCCAGGCGGACGAAGTGCTCAAATAGACCAATTGCCGTGTGGAGAGCAATTGCTGCAACTGCGGTTGGATTTTGGCGTAAAGGTCTTTGAACCCCTGGCCGCGATGGCCGATCATGGGCGAACAAAACGCCTGAAAAGTCTTGGCGCTGACTTCGACCGGCCCCGGAATGTGCAATTTGACGTGCGTCATAATAAGGGTGAGAAGGTTGCTCAAACCTCATCCATCCTCGTGAAACTTTTCACAAGCGGGCCGCGCTGGCAAGAGAAAATGGAACTTTGGCGGGCCGCTGTTCTCGTCTAATCTCTGGCATGAAGTTGGTCCTGTGCCTGATTCTGCCCCTGCTGACCGCCTCCTGCGTGATGTCGCCCGAGGCCCCTCCGCCGCCGGATCGTTACGAATTTCATCAAACGGAAATGGGCGTGCCCTTTCGCATCGTGCTCTACGCGCCGTCTGCCTTTGCGGCCCAAGTCGCGGCGGCGGCGGCTTTTCAGCGCATCAAGCAACTCAATGACATCATGACCGATTACGATTCGGACAGCGAACTGAGCCGGCTCTCGCAAACTTCCGGCCAGGACCAGGCCGTGCCGGTCAGCCCCGATCTTTGGGTGGTCCTCCAGCGCGCCCAGGAATTGGCCCAAAGCAGCCAGGGGGCCTTCGACGTGACCGTCGGGCCTTATGTCAATCTTTGGCGATTTGCGCGCAGCCAGGGAAAACTGCCCGACCCCGAGCGCCTGGCCAAGGCCCGGCTGGCTGTCGGCTACGCCAAAATGCAATTGGACCCCGAGCGCCACACTGTCAAACTCCTGGCGCCGAACATGCGGCTGGATCTGGGCGGGATCGCCAAGGGTTACGCGGTGGATCAGGCGCTGATGGTCTTGGGCCGGGTAGGCATTGCCAGCGCGTTGGTCTCCGGCGGAGGCGACATGGCCGTGAGCGGGCCGCCGCCCGACAAGGAAGGCTGGCGCGTTGAATTGCCGCCCTTGGACGCCAGCAACGCGCCTGCGGCCCGATTCGTCGTGTTGTCGCGGGTGGGGATTTCCACCTCGGGCGATTTATTCCAGCGGCTTGAGATCAACGGCGTGCGTTACTCGCATATTATTGATCCGCGCACGGGGGAGGGGCTGACCGATCACAGTCTGGTCACTGTGATCGCGCCGGATGACTTTACAGCGGACGGTTTGACCAAGGTGATGAGCGTGCTTGACCCCAAGGACGCCCTGAAATTCATCGCCCGGACGCCGGAGGCCGCCGTGCGGATCGTGCGCAAACCGGGGGACAAGATCGAGTTGTACGAATCCAAGGGGTTCCGCAAATATTATGAGTGACACGATGTTAACGATTGGATTTCGTCATCTCACGGAACAACCAGGCGCGGGCGTGGGCCGAATCGTCCTTGGCCGTGTCGCCCGAAATGCCGAGTACTTGGGCGGCCTCTTGCATGGTCATGCCAACGAAGTACCTCAACTTGACCAATTCCGCCTGGCGCGGATGCTCGACGGCGAGCTTGTCGAGGGCTTCGTCAACGGCCAGAAGTTGGTCGTCGGGAATCGCACAGGCCAGATCCAATTCCTCAATGTCCACCCGTTGCTGCTCGCCGCCATGCCGCACGGCGCGCCTCCGTCGGGCCTTGTCAATAAGAATGCGCCGCATGGCCTCGGCGGCGGCGGCGAAGAAATGGGCGCGCCCGGCCCACTCCTTGTCCTGGTCGCCGACGAGGCGAAGCCAAGCTTCATGCACCAAGGCCGTGGGTTGAAGCGTGTGGCCTGCGGCTTCATGGGCCATTTTGGCCGCCGCCAGCTTGCGCAACTCCTCATACACCAGTGGCAGCAATTCGTCTGCGGCCTTGGGGTCGCCATTCTGTACGGCTTCGAGAATCTGGGTGACGTCGCTTATGAATGGCATTATGTCCTCTATGCGTGGGTTGCGCGACAGAATTCGGCGGCGCAAACACCCGGTTCAGTTTCGTGCCGTCGGGTCCGCCTCTTCCGCCGCTTTTATCTCCTCCCAATTAGGCGCGGACCAAAGGTGGATGAGTCCATTAAAATTGAAGGCCATCAGGTAGCGGCCATCGGGTGAAAACTTGAGACGGTAAAACACCGATCCCTCGCCACTTAACGTCAGTAATTCCTGCCATGTCTCGGTGTCCCACAGCTTGACCGCCTCCTGGCCGTTGCTGCCGGCGGCGAGTCGCTTGCCATCGGGCGAAAATGCGACCGAGTGCGTCCCGAGCAGGAAACCCTTGAGTCTTCCAATGGGTTGCAACGTCGCCATGTCCCAAAGCTGAATATAGCCCGCACTATAAGCTGCCGCCGCAACCCGGCCATCCGGAGACACGGCCAAATCGTCAAAATCACTCTCGATTTGTTTCGGATGTTCCTTAGGCCTAGTCACATCAAAGAACTGAAAACCCCGTTGGTTCCGAATTATGAAAATATTCGGCTGTGAAGTTCCATCAATATTCCAGGCGCCATCCCATGGTGTGATGAAGGAACCCTTCCGCTGCCATGCATCGGTGTCCCAGGTCTCAACCACAAGGTTCGTCCCATCGTCCCGAGCAGTGGCAAAGACTTTCCAGTCCTGCGAAAAACTCGCTGCAAAGTAATTACTATGCGCAATGAATTTGGTGCTCTCCAATCCACTGCGCGGGTCCCATAGCCGTAGGTTGCCGTGGAAATCGAAATTCACTACCTGACTGGTGTCCGGGGAGATAGAGATTACGTGGCCATTCGTGGAGGTCGTCCAGTAACGACGTGTCTCCTTGAGGGTGAGGGCGTCCCAAAGGACTAGTTCTCCACCCTCGTACCGAACCTTCTGGATGGACCGACTATCGGGCGTGAACTCGATTGGTCCGCCGTTCCAGCGACTGGGGAGGGTCCGATATCCAAGGTGCCGGGAGGGTTTGGCCAAATCCCAGAGATAAATGGATCCATCCTTGCAACGGCTTGCCAGAGTTCGGCCGTCCGGGGCAAGGGCGAGACCCAGTACTTCGCTCAAGTGCCCGCGCAAGACGCCTGCCGGCTGGCGCGTGGACCAATCCCACAGCCGGATCGTTTGATCTCCGCTGGATGAGATGAGTTGTTTGCCGTCCGGGGTAAAGAGCAAGTCAGTCAGATAACTGCGGTGCCCCTCCAACGAACCTCTGGCCTTGCCGCTGTGCGCATCCCAGAGTCGGATAGTCGATTCGGTGAAACCTGCGCCCGTCAGGAGCGTGGAGCTGTCGGGTGAGAACGCAACGGTTGTGGCATATTCTTTGGTCGTGTTAATAGTGAACCGCTCAGTGCCGTCCTTGATCTCCAACACTTCCACTGCTGCGCGTTGGCTAAGGACCGTGGCGAACGCCCCGCCGTCCGGGGAGATGGCGTACGACCGATAAAGATCTATATTACTGCTGCCGGCGGCCCGCCCGATCTCTCTCTGCCAAAGCTGCCTCTTGGTGCTGGTGTCCCATGCGGCCAGGGAATAAGGCAACTCATAAGATTTCCCAGCGTCTGTTCGGTAAGATACTGTCAGTAGCCGCCGGTCGTCCGGCGTGAAACCAAGCCAAATCGTGTGGCCCAGATTTGCCACGAGTTGGGTCTCCTGGTGCGTGGCGAGGTCCAACAGGGTGACCGCGACATTGGTGGAAGAAACGTCGCAAAACGCCAGGGTGGCTCCGTCGTGGGCAAAGACCGGCCGCCAAGTGTTCGTCCGCTGCAGAACTGTGCGGCGCGACATCAGGTCGGTCACAACCGTCTCGCCCTTCGCTTCGCGCGCGAGGAGCCGGCCATCGGTGCTGAAGGACAAGGATTTGTCGAGCGGGTTGGTTCCGGCAAAGATTGCCTCATGGTCATCCGCGCGGGTCTGGCTCCAGAGATAGCGCCACTCCCAGCCGCGCAGGTCCAATTGGCCCGGCTGCGGTCTTTGGCGATTCAACAACATTTGGGCGCGCCCGAGATTGTTCATGGCCAGCGCCTGCTGAACCAGATTCATGTCGGAACTGTAGGCGATGCGCCGGGCGGCGAGTGCCTCCGTTTGTGCCTTCTGTTCGCTGGCCTGCGCCGTCCTCCGCTGCGCCTCTTCTGCCGCTCGCGCTTGCAGCGCCTTGTCTCTCTCCGCTCGCGTCTGACTCCATCCTACCGCCGCGAGGGCCAGCCCCGCCGAAAGCGCCACGACGACCGCCACCCCCGCGCTAAACGCCAGCTTATTTCGCAGAAAGGCCTTCTGGAGGCGGTACGCCATGCTCGGAGGCCGGGCGACGACCGCTTCATTGTCCAGGTGTCGCTTGAGGTCTGCAGCCAAGCCATTGGCCGTTTCGTACCGGCGCGCGCGATCTTTCTCCAGGCACTTCATCACTATCCAATCCAGATCGCCCTTGAGCATGTGGACCAGCCGCGGCACATCGCATGAACGGCGTCGGGCCGCAGTCGTCAACTCCTCTCCCTCGAGGGTCGCGAAGCGGGTGCTGGGGCGAACCGGTTCCTTCTCGCGGATGGTCTTGCGCATCGCGTCCACGCCCGAGGCCATCAGTTCATTCGCATCAAAGGGCGTGCTGCCGACCAGCAGTTCATAAAGCAGCACGCCCAGACTGTAGATGTCGCTGCGCGTATCAATATCCAGCCCGCTCATCTCCGCCTGCTCAGGACTCATATAGGCCGGCGTCCCGATGAACTGGTGCAATTGCGTATAAACAGTTGCGTCGGTCAGCCGTCCTTCCGTTGCCTTGGCGATGCCGAAGTCAATGACTTTGGGCACCGGCACGCCGTCATGGAGGGTGACCAGGATGTTGGAGGGCTTGACGTCGCGGTGAATGATGCCCTTCTGGTGCGCGTGCTGGATCGCCTGGCAGACCTTGATGAAGAGACCGAGACGTCCCTCGGTGCTCAGGTTGGCCTGGTCGCAATAGTCGGTGATGCGGATGCCGCGCACCAGTTCCATCACGAAAAAGGGCCGCCCGGCGTCGGTGGTTCCGGCATCGAGCACCTTGGCGATGTTGGGATGATCCATCATCGCCAGCGCCTGCCGCTCCGCCTCGAAGCGGGCCACCACCGCCTTGGTGTCCATGCCCAGCTTGATGACCTTGAGCGCGACCCGGCGGCGCACCGGCTCGGTTTGCTCCGCCACATAGACGACACCACATCCGCCTTCACCGACCTTCTCCAACAGCTTGTAGCGCCCGATCCGATCGCCGGGCTGTTCCAAGGGGCTGGATGCGACGCGGATGGTCCCACCAGGGCCTTTGGGCGCTGCTGCTTCTCCTGATCCTGTTGCCAACTCCTTGAGAAAAGCCCCCGCCGCATCGTTGGCCTTCAGCAGTTCCTCGACCCGCTGGCGCAGGAGGGCATCACCCGCGCAGAGCTCGTCAACGTAGGCGGCGCGCTCGTCGGCGGGCAGTCGGCGGGCGGCGTTAAAAATAGCCGCCTCGCGGTCCGAAGGTGTGTTCATCTGGTTTGGCATAATCTACCATTCAATGACGGCGGTCAAAGTTCGTTTTAAGCAAACGAATCAATTCGCCCGCCATTCATCAATGCGAAATTTTACATCCTGACAGGGGAATTATTTTTTCTAAGAAACATTCCCCCCAACTTGCCCGAAATTTCGCATTGATTGGTAATGGGCGAACTAATTCGCCCACCGAAACAAAGAAAATTATGAAATTATTGACCAACAGTATCTCAAGACCGGTCCTTGAAAGCAACGGGGCAATCCATCCAGCAGCGCCCTTCGTCCGAATTCTGAAGGACGACGGTGACGCCGCGGTTCAACCCAAATGCTCAAAAGACAAGAGCGGCGCCGCGACACTCGGTCTCGCTGTTCTTTTCGTTGTTGCCGCGGGCACCCTGTGGGGTTGGGCGATCGTGCAATTGGGCGGGTTATTTCTGCAAGCCGAGGCTCTTTTGCTCCGAAACACGCTCCCTTGGTCGTGATGGAGCCATCCGCAGGCTTTATGTTCGAATTTGGCCGCGCAAAACAGAACAAAACAATTCGTTGACACGTCTTCAACTTTTTCTTGCGTTCAATGAGCAATTTGCCATAGTGCCGCCAACATGAAAATGAATCTTACAATCGCTTTAACCGTTGGCGGACTGCTGCTGGCAGGGTTTCCGGCCGCGGCCCAAAATCGGCTGCCAAACAAATGGGACATCACCAAGATTGATGTCAGCAAACTTCCGCCCGCCTCGGATAAGAAGGATCTTACTTTTGACAAGGATATTCTTCCCCTCTTCAAGGCCTCTTGCGTGCGTTGCCACGGAGATCAAAAGCCTAAACACGAATTGCGCCTGGACAGTCTCGATGACGTCCTGAAAGGAGGGCGCGAGGGCAAGATGGTCATTCCCGGCGACAGCGCGAAAAGTCTGCTGGTCGCCGCCGCAGCGCGCATTGATGACAGGATTGCGATGCCGCCCAAGGGCGGTCCGCGTCGCGGACAGGGCGGACCAGGCGGGCCGGGCGGGCCGGGCGGACCTCCACCCGGCGGCGGCCCTGGCGACGGTGGACAGCCTCCCGGCGGTGGTCCGGGCGGACCTGGTGGAGGCCCCGGCGGACCTGGTGGAGGAGGCCCGCCGCCAAAGCCACTGACTGCGGAACAAGTCGGCCTGATTCGCGCCTGGATTGATCAAGGGGCGAAGTAGTCGGAATGCCCTACTTGGGCGCGGCCGGTTCGCCTTCCGCGTTGACTTCTTCCTTCTCCTCGCTGATGACGGGGGCGATGGCTTGGAGTTTGTCCTGGGCGTCCAAATCAATCAATTTCACGCCTTGGGTGTTGCGGCCGGCTTCGCGAATGTCGCTCACCCGTGTGCGCACCATCTGGCCGGCCACGGTAATCAACATGATCTCGTCGGCGTCCTTCACCGTGAGGGCGCCAATCACCCCACCAGTTTTTTCGGTCACTTTCATTGTAATGCGACCCTTGCCGCCGCGTGATTGCTTGCGATCGCCTTGCTCTGAATGGACAAGGTACTCTTCAAACGATGTTCGCTTACCGATGCCATTTTCTCCCGCAACTAAAAGCGCCGATTGAGAAACGACCACAGCTAACGCCACAACACGGTCCTCGTTCTCCAACGTGATGCCCTTCACTCCCGCCGCAGACCGCCCCATGGAACGCACATCAGATTCGCTAAAGCGAATACTCATTCCAGCATTCGTGATTAGCACCACATCGTCACCGGGATCTTTCACGTCGTCATTCTCTACAATGCTTCCACGCGTCAATTTCGCGTCAATAAGATAATCGCCTTGCTCGACGCCAATGGCGATGATGCCACCTTTGCGAACATTGCCGAATTCATTCAGGGACGTCTTCTTGACGGTCCCTTTGCGTGTGGCGAAGAAAATTTCAGCTCGCTGCGACCAGGTGAGGTCCTCCTTGTTCGGCCCCGTCTTGGACACGACGCGGATGAGGGCGGCGATTTTTTCGTCAGCCTTTAATTCAAGCAGGTTGGCGATGCTGCGGCCTTTGGAGGCGCGTCCCATGTCCGGCACCTCATGCACGCGCTCGACGTAGGCGCGGCCGGTGTTGGTGAAGAACATCAGATAATCGTGCGTGCTGGCGGTGAAAAGATGCTCGATGAAATCCTCCGTCTCGCCCGGCGCGGCGGAAGTTTCCCGCGTGGCCATGCCGATGACGCCCTTTCCCCCCCGGCGCTGGGCGCGGTAGGAGTTGACGTTGGTGCGCTTGATCAATCCGGCGTGGGTGATGGTGATGATGACCCCTTCGTTGGCGATCAAATCTTCGATGGCGATCTCGCCTTCCTCGGGCGCCAATTCCGTCAAGCGCGGCGTGGCGTGTTTCTTTTTGATCTCCTGCAATTCGGCCTTGATGATGGCAAAGACGCGCGCCTCCCTGGCCAGAATGTCCAGCAAGTCCTTAATGCGTCCCAGCAATTCGGCGTATTCCGCGCGGACTTTGCCCACTTCCAACCCGGTCAGTTGATAGAGGCGCAATTCGAGGATGGAATTGGCCTGGGCCTCGCTGAAGGAATAACGGCCATTGGTCAGGCGGTCCTCATTGCGAATAATCACGCCGATGCGCTCGACTTGCTGGCGCGTGAAATCGAACGCCAGCAACTTGATCTTGGCCTCTTCGCGGTTGTTGGATTCGCGGATGATGCGGATAAACTCGTCGAGATTGGACAGCGCAACGAGATACGCTTCGAGGGTTTCAGCCCGTTCCTCCGCCTTGCGCAATTCGAAGCGAGTGCGGCGAATGATGACCTCGCGCCGGTGCTCGATGTAGCATTGGATGATCGCTTTAAGGGTGAGAGTCTTGGGCCGCCCATGATCAATGGCCAGGGCGTTGACGGCGAAGCTGCTCTCCAGGGCGGTGTGTTCGTAAAGATTGTTGATGACTACCTTGGGCAGCGCGTCCCGCTTGATTTCGATGACGACGCGCGTGTTTTCGTCCGATTCATCGCGCACAGCGGTGATGTCCGGTATGACTTTTTCGTTGACAAGCTCGGCGATGCGCTCGACCAGCAAGGCGCGATTAACGTTGTAGGGAATGGCCGTGATGACGATTTGTTCGCGCCCGCCCTTGATCTCCTCCAGGCCGACCTTGCCGCGGAGTTTGACCGCGCCGCGGCCGGTTTCAAAGTATTGTTTGATGCCGGCCAATCCGCAGATGGTGCAGCCCGTGGGAAAATCCGGTCCCTTGATGTGCTGCATCAATTGTTCGAGCGTGATTTCCGGATGGTCAATCTGGGCGCATATTCCGTCAATGACCTCGCCCAAATTGTGCGGGGCCATGTTGGTGGCCATGCCGACGGCGATGCCCGTGCCGCCGTTGACCAGCAGATTGGGAAAAGCCGCCGGAAACACCTTCGGTTCCATGTGCTCGCCGTCGTAATTGGGCACAAAATCAACGGTGTCCTTGTCCATGTCGAACATGAGGGCGGCGCCCAAATGACGGAGGCGCGCCTCGGTGTAACGCATGGACGCCGGCGGATCGCCTTCAACGGAACCGAAATTGCCCTGCCCTTCCACCAGCATCTCCCGCATCGCCCACGGCTGCGCCATGTGAACCAAGGTCGGATAGATGGCCATGTCGCCATGCGGGTGGTATTTGCCCATCGTTTCTCCGACGATTCTGGCGCATTTCAAGGTCTTGCGTCCCGGCAGGACGCCGAGTTCATACATCGCAAACAAAATGCGCCGCTGCGACGGCTTCAACCCGTCCCGCGCGTCGGGCAGGGCGCGCGAAATGATGACCGACATCGAGTAATCCAGAAACGAGTTCTTGATCTCGTCCGCGACGTTGATCTTCTGGACTTGTTCGTTGGCGGCATAGAGGGGCCTGCCGCCGGCCGGCGGCGGATTTTCAGGACCGCCGGGTTTGTTCGGTTCGTTTTCGTCAGGCATGAGAACTACACGTCGAGATTGCGGACATTGAGCGCGTTTTCCAGAATGAATAGACGGCGAGGCTCAACCTCGTCGCCCATGAGCTTGGTGAACATTTCCTCGGCTTCGACGACGTTGGTCATGTCAATGCGCAAAAGTTTGCGGTTTTCGGGATTCATCGTGGTTTCAAACAATTCCTTGGCGTTCATTTCGCCCAAGCCCTTGAAGCGCTTGATCTGGATGCCGCGCTTGCCGGCCTCCTTGACGCCGGCCAGAATTTCAGCGATGGAAAAAAGCGGCTTGGTCGTGGCGCGGTCTCCCTCGCCCTCCACCAATTCAAAAAGCGGATGATCCTGCGCGGAGTAATGCTTGACGTTCAGCCCTTTGTTGCCCAACTGGCCTAGCAGTTCCATCACCGCCTTGCTCTCATGCAGTTCTTTGAGTCGCCCGTGGCGGGTATTGCCGTTGCGGGCGGTTTTGTCGGCTTTTTCCAGCAAGCTGGTGTCCGACTCTTCGCCAAAAAGTTTCAAATCGGGATTGTCCGCGCCAAATTTCCTCAATTCCTCTTCAGTGTGAAAGTAATGGATTGTTTCGTCGTTGCCGTCGCGGACCTTGACCAGGTACCTCGGCAACTCGTTCGTTGTTGGATGGCGATGCTCGATGTAATCGCCGAAATCGCCGCCGTGGCGGCGCAAGCCTTGCACGTATATGTCCAGCTTTTCCAGCAACTCCAGGATTTCGCCCAGTTGCTTTTCCGACATCTCCCGCCCGGTGGCCAGGTCGCGCAGGCGCACATCCTCCGTGCCGAGCTGGATGAGGATTTTGTTCATCTGCCCGTCGTCATCCACGTACTCCACACGCTTCTTGCGCGCGATCTGGTAGAGGGGCGGCTGGGCGATATAAACAAAGCCCTGCTTGACCAATTGCGGCATTTGCCGGTAAAAGAATGTCAACAATAAAGTTCGGATGTGCGACCCGTCCACGTCCGCGTCCGTCATGATGATGATCTTGTGATAGCGCAGCTTATCCAAATCGAACGCCCCTTCCCCTTCGCCGTCGCCGATGCCCGTGCCGATGGCGGTGATCATCGTGCGGATTTCGGTGTTTTGCAGCACCTTGTCCAGGCACGCCTTCTCCACGTTGATGAGCTTGCCGCGAATGGGCAGAATGGCCTGGAACTTCCGGTCCCGCCCCTGTTTGGCCGAGCCGCCGGCCGAATCGCCCTCGACAATGTAGAGTTCGGTGTTGGCCGGGTCGCGGTCGGAGCAATCGGCCAATTTGCCGGGCAGGCCGCCGCCGGTGAGCGCGCTTTTGCGCACCGTTTCGCGCGCCTTGCGGGCCGCTTCGCGGGCGCGGGCCGCCATCAGGCTCTTGTCAATAATCCGCTTGGCGACGGACGGCGTGGCGTCCAGGAAACTCATCAAGCCTTCATAGACAATCGAAGACACGATGCCGTCTATCTCCGTGTTGACCAGTTTGACCTTGGTTTGCGATTCAAAGCGGGGATTGGGCAGCTTGACGCTCAGGACGCACACCAATCCCTCGCGCACGTCGTCCCCGGAAATGGCCGGGTCCTTCTCCTTGATTAAATTATTGGCGCGGGAATATTGGTTGATCGCGCGCGTCAGGGCCGTGCGGAAGCCGGTCAGATGGGTCCCGCCGTCGGGGTTGGGAATCGAATTGGCGAAGCAGAGGATTTGATCGGTGTAACTGTCGTTGTATTGCAGCACGCAATCCACCAGCACCTCGTCCTTTTGCCGCGCCAGCACGATGGGCTTGGGATGGAGCACTTCCTTGTTGCGGCCCAATTGGCGCACGAACTCCTCGATGCCTTCGCGGTAAAGAAATCGTTCGGACTTGTTCTCCACCCGTTCGTCCTTCAACGTGATTTCCACGCCCGGATTCAGGAAGGCCAATTCGCGCAGGCGGCTGGCCAGGATGTCGAACTTGAACTCCGTCGTCAGGGTGAAGATGATCGGGTCCGGTTTGAAGGTGATGAGCGTGCCGGTGTGCTTGGATTTGCCAATGACTTCCAGCTTTTGTTTCGTCACGCCGCGCTCGAAGGCCATGTAATAAACCTGGTCGTCGCGCGAGACCTCGACCTTGAACCATTCCGAAAGGGCATTGACGCATTTGGCGCCGACGCCGTGCAAGCCGCCCGAATACTTATACGCGCCCTGTCCGAATTTCCCGCCCGCGTGCAGATTGGTCAGCACCAATTCCACCGCCGGCATTTTCCATTTCGGGTGCATATCCACCGGGATGCCGCGGCCGTCGTCGCGGATGGAAACGGAGCCATCCACGTGAATGGTGAGATTGATGGTCTTGCAAAAGCCGGCCAGATGTTCGTCAATCGAATTGTCCAGCACCTCGAAGACGCAATGGTGCAATCCGCGCTCATCGGGGTCGCCGATGTACATGCCCGGTCGTTTGCGGACGGCCTCCAGACCCTCCAATTTATCAATTTTGGAGGCATCATACTTCTCCAGCGGTTCCGGCGGCGCGCCTTGATTCTGACTGTTTTTCTCGTCCATGTTGACTCTCGAAAATAGACGCCCGTGGGCGGGATTCTGCCTGCCTCGTGCGACTCCAAAAATGTACTGGAAAACGGGTTTGGAAACAACCTTTAAATGAAGGTTTTTTTCGGCAAAAAACGCTATTAGTTGGGGTGGAGTCTGGTGAATTACGCTAAGGATTGTAGCCTGAAAGTCAAGCCAAAACCGTCTGGCCGGACGGCCCTGAAAAGGCAAAAAAGTATGGCAAAACGATCAGAATCCGAGTTTTTTTTGGCCCCATTTTCCTGTCTTCCATCAATTTTGGGCAGGACAGAACCCCTTGCGCCTAAGAAAGGGATTTAACGCAAAGACACAAAGACGCAAAGACGCAAGGACGCAAAGGTAGCAAGAAGAAATGGCTCACTGAGAAACGATCACCGTTTAGTGGCTTGGACTGGTGTTGGCAAAATCGTCTTTGCGTCTTTGCGTCTTCGCGCCTTTGCGTTGAAGTTCTCGCGCTTTTACTGAATGTTTCTAGCTAACCCGACTTTCGCAACTGGAGCAAGTTATAACCCGTAAGTCGCTGCAAATGAAGGCAGCGATGCAAAAGGTCTGCACCAAGGTTATTCTTCGACCAGTTGTCCTTTCTGCGTGATGCGCGGCGGCGATTGCGGCGGCAGTTCCCACTTCAATTGCGCCAGGAGCATCTTCTGGTCTTTTTCCGGCTGGGTGTAGCGCCGGAAGATCAGTTCCCGACCGTCGGTGGTCGGGAAATGCACGTCGAGCATTTGCATGGCCGCAAATTTATCCAGAACGCTGCGCGGCGTCAGGCCCGGCGCCAGCGGTTTCAAACAGGCGCGCAAGTGCGCGTGCAAACAATAGGCCAGGAAGCACACAAAAATGTGGGCCTCAACCCGCTCTTCCAATTGATGAAAAATCGGACGCAATGCCAGGTCGTCCTTGAGGTCTTTGAAGGCCGCCTCCACCTGCGTCAATTGAATGTAAAACTGCCACAGCTTCTCCGGTTCTTGCGCGCTGAGGTTGCTGCGCAACAGATACCGTCCTGCCCGCCGCCGCAC
>Ga0302324_100001250_pt1 | contig 62597 bp, 53 predicted proteins | sample Palsa_T0_1_FD_201949 | JGI IMG/M metagenome (GOLD analysis project Ga0302324, IMG submission 201949) | Peat permafrost microbial communities from Stordalen Mire near Abisko, Sweden - Palsa_T0_1 | ecosystem: Environmental > Terrestrial > Soil > Palsa > Peat permafrost | place: Sweden: Abisko...
GCTCGCCATGTAGAGGCCGTCGATCGTCTCGATCTTGACCGGGTGGCGCAGCACCGGCTTGGTGTACCAAGTCGAGATCGACGGCGGATTGGTGTTCTGGTAGGTCGCCCACTCGGTGCACTCCTCGAGATCGAGATAATATTCGTGCAAATAATCGACTACCGAATCGATTGCCTTTTTTGCCTCGGCCCAGCTGCGCCACTGACGTCCGGGCTGGTTGGAGCGGCCCACTGCCTCGGCACATAGCAGGTGCCTGCCCGGTGGCGCAGAGCGGGAAGAGAAGGCCGAGGGATAATAAAAGCCACCGCGGAATCGCTTGATCATGCTGTTGCCGTACAGCACTCGCTCCCAAGGACTCGACAGGTCCTCAGCTTGGCCGGTCCTTCTAATCGTCGGCAACCGAGTCAGGCCTGCCCACCAGGAGGCGGATTCGGTGCCGTAGCGCTCAGTAGCCCGCGCTGCCTCCATGAATGCTCGCGGCAGCAGCCTCTCCTCGACAAGGTCGGTCATATGCCACCCCGGCCAGTCGACGATAACGATTGGCGCCGTGAAGACCTTCACCAGACTTCCGTCGTTGACCGCGACGACACCGGTCACTTCGTCATTCTCGCTGGTGATCTCGACGGGCTTCCAGCCGAGGTGGAAGTCGGCGCCAAGCGTCTTCAATCGCCGATACCACGGCTGAATGACGCCCTGCATACCACCGACTTCATCATCGTCCGGCAGAATTGCCACACCCTGTACGCGTTTGAGATGCATGATGTAGCGGCCGACCGAGGTCTCTTCTGCGGGAGTGAAAGGATTGCATTCGGCCTGCTGCAGCAGTATGTGCCGCGCCATGGAATTGTCGGTGTTCCGCAGCAGCCAATCATCGAGCCGCACACCTATCAATCTCCACGCTTCCTCGAGCGGAGTATCGCGCAACATTGCCAGCACTCTGCCGAGCTCTGCGGCCAGCTGCTCGGTCTCGGCGGGCGCGGTGACTTTGCTGAAGCATTTGACCATCTCGCGAAGCAACCGCTTTGGATCGCTGTCGTTCGGTACCACCAGTTCCGCCGGCAGCTCGCTCGTAGTTTTCTCCGGCAACCAATGGAGCCTGAAGAAGCGATTGCAGAGCGGCGCAAATTTCAGCTCGACGTCGGCGAGCTTGGCGGCTTCGTAGATGTAATGCGGTATGAAGGCGAGGTCGGTGCTGCCGAGGCCGTCTCGGTGCCCCCAGCCGATCCAATAGCCGTTCTGCTGGGTCGCGCCCATACGCCCGCCGGGCGCGGGAACCGCGTCCACCACGGCGACCGAGTAACCCCGGTTGGCCAGAATCGCACCCGAGGCAAGGCCCCCGAGCGACGATCCGACGATGATCACATCGTAGCTTTGCCCGGCCTGAGTCATGGAGCTCCCGCGGCTTGCGGCCATATCAGATGGAGCTCGGCGATGCTTGTTACATATCCCGTGGAGAAGACCGGCGTGCTTCCCGGTGCTACGGCGAAATCCGGAATCCGCCTGAGCCATTCCTCGAGAAATATCGCGAGTTCCCGCTTTGCGAGCGCATGTCCCGGGCAGCTATGGATTCCTCGGCCGAACGCGGCGTGATTTTGCGGCCTCCGCCGAGCGAAGTCGACTTCGGCGGCCTCGAGGTGCGTGTGCTCGTCGAGCCCCACCATGGCGGTCATCAGCATGATGGACTCTCCCTTGCATAGACTCACCCCCCGATAAGTCGTGTCCGCAGTCACCACGCGCCCGATGGCGGCAATCCCGTGTCGCCGCAGCAGCTCCTGTATCGCGTTATGCATGAACGCAGGATCGCCCAGGCGGTCCACGAGCTCACGACGCTGGGCGGGATGGAGCGCCAAAAATCGAGTCACATGAGAAAGCATCGCCGCCACCGTGTCGAGACCGGCGAAGAGAACCGTGTTGACGTAGGCGAGAGCATCGGTCTCGCTGATCTTTCCGTCGCTCTCCATCAGGTTCACCAGGGGGCTCAGCAGATCCTCCCCGCGGTGCTCGCGACGTGAACGGACTAACGGAAGGATATACGACACCAGCGCCTCGATCCCCTCCTGACGGATAGCCGGTGTACGCCCACCGATCACCTTTTTGGCGATCGGCACTAAAAAGTGCCGATCGTTCCTTGGCAGCTGCACCAAATCCAGGAACACGCAAATCGGAAACACCTGTGCGAATTCGGAAACGAATTCACACTCGCCGCGATCCGCGAATCCGTCAATCAACTCGACTGCGAGCTCACGGATCGCAGACTCCCGCCGATCGATCGTCGCGGGAAGGAGCCCTATGACGAGCGGCCTGCGGATGACGGAATGCCGCGGCGGATCACATTCGATTGGTAATTCTCGTTGTGCCTCCGGCGGTTTCCTCGGCACGAAGATACATTCGCTGGAAAAGCGCTGCGGGTCCTGCAGGATCGCTTCGATCGCGTCCGCTTGGATGGCGACCCAATGACCGCCATTCCGTGGGGTCCAGAAAATCTCCGGGGCCTCGCGTCGCGCCGCAAGGAGTGCGAGATGCGGATCGATCCCGGGTCCCGCGAACTGAAAAATGTCGAAGTCGCGGAACAACGTGCGCGGTAAATTCTCCGGCCGTCCGAAGGGTGAAATGGGTGTAACAGCCACGGTCTGCCTCCCCTAGACTCACGAGCCGCGTCCATTCTAGCTCCTCGAGGAGTAGAAATGCCCCGCTCGTCGCACCGAAGAGATAGTGTCCTGTCGGGTCAAGACATGGCTCAGAAGAAAACTTTAACGTGTGATGATCGGGAGATCCTGAATGGCGACCAGAGTTGCTACACCTCAAGTGGGCGGGACGCCGTGCTCGCGCCACGCGAGAATCGCGCCGGGCGAATCGGTCGAAGCGTTCATCGATCGTATCGGAGTGTTCGCCATCGACGATCAGGGCGTCGCGCGGCTGCCGGTGTTGGTCGCCGGGGCACTGCTGATTCCGGAGCTGCCTGCAGCTGACAAGCTCGAGGAAGCCTTCAACTCGGGGCTTCGTAGTGTCGATGTGGGCGAGACCCATCTGTTCATGGCGGATGCCGAGGTGGACGGACGAAAGCTGCGCTGCCTGGCTTTACCCCGACTGACAGATCCGGCAGCGCTCGTCCCACGGGACATTGCTGATCAGATCCAGACGCTGCACCCGCTTGATTTCGGGGCGGTGGCGGGCTATGTCGACGCGCTCGGCCGGGCGATGACGCCTGCGGGCGCGCTGGTCTCGCGCGCGTTGCCGCTGGCGATCGCCTGTTCCGACCAGCCTGAATATTTCGTGCGTCTCGGATTTGCCGATGTGCATGCCGCCTTTGATGGTACGGCGCTCGGCCGCGCGGTCGACCGCGAACTCGAATATGGCGGCCGGCCCGGGCGCTCGTATCTGAACGGGTGGACGGACATTCCGGACGACATCGCCGCGGGTTCGATGGCGATCGAACGCGCGAGGATGGACGGCTCCACTGCTTCGACGGCGCGCAGCCGGCGGTTGCGCGCCGTTCCGACGACGCAGCTTCACATCACGGCCGGCAATTCGCCGGTGGTGCCTGCGATCTCCGCGCTGCGTGCCTTCGCCACCAAGAGTGCGGTGACCATCAAACTCCCGTCGGGCGCGCTCGTCGCCGGTGCGGTCCTTGCCCTCGCGATGCATGTGACGGCGCCCGAGCATCCCCTGACCCGTCACGCCTCGATCGCCTATTGGCCGGGCGGCGACGACGCAGTCGAATCTGTGCTGCTGCGGCACGGGGCGTTCGAGCGAATCGTCGTGTGGGGGTCGCGCGCCTCGGTGGACGCCGTCGCAACGCGAGCCGCGGGAACCAAGACATTGGTGTTCAACCCGCGCTACGGCGTCAGTCTGATCGGGCGCGCAGCATTGGCCCCGCAGATGATCAACGAGACCGTTCGCCGCGCCGCGCAGGATAGCTGCGTGTGGAATCAGCAGGCCTGCATCGCCTCGCTTATCCATTATGCCGAGGGGAGCGGCGCGGAAATCGACCGCTACTGCGCCGCGTTGGCCGAGGAACTGGCATTGTGGGATGCGGCACACGACCATCGGCCCAACCGGGCGATGGTCGGGCGGATTCGCACCGCTCGACGCGGCGAGCTGTCCGACGGAGCGTGGACCGTCAACGGCCCGCCCGTCGCACCCACCTCCGCGGTCGTACGCATGGACCGCGGCCTCGACTTGTCAGCACACCCGCAGGCCCGCGTCGTCGTGGTGCGTGCAGTGAACGACCTCGCCGAGACGCTGAATCTCATGCATCCCGGCGTCTCGTCGGTCGGCATTTTTCCGCTGGAACGGGTCGAAGGTTTGCGCGACGAAATCTGCGGCCGCGGCGTAACCTCGGTTATCCCCTTGGGCGAAGCAGATACGTTGTTCGCAGGCTCACCGCACGATGGTATGCGGCCGCTGAGCGAGCTTGTCTCCTGGTCGGTGAGCTGAAACCGCGACGTCACACCGAGGCTGCATGACGGAACTTTTTTTCGAACACAACCCGGGCGTACGCCTCCTGGCATTGCTCGAGGCGCAAAAATCGATCGGCGCGCTCTACGAGCCCTGGGTACAAGGTGAGAAGATCGAACGAGGCCGCCTGCTGAGGCTGCACGAGACCGCGACGCTGGCGGCACATCGTTACTATGTCGAGTCGATTCCGATTTATCGCAAGCTTGCGCAGGAACTAGGGCTGGTCGAATGCGACGACCCTGAAATCATCCGCGCCGAGATGGCAAGCACCGATCATTTGTTCAAATCCTATCCGCAGGAGTGGATCGAGGCGCGCGATTTCAGATCAATGACCGAATGGGTCCGGCAAATCACATCGAGCCCGGTTCGGCCCAAGCTCGAGGGCGTGGAAACAATCGAGCAGTGGCTCACGGCGATGCGCGAGGCGGGCTGGATCTTGCGGTTTTCCTCGGGCACTTCGGGGCATCTGTCATTCGTGCCGCGCGAGGGGCTCACTGATCGCTCTTTGATGCACTTCACCATCCGCCAGTGGGTCCAGATGGCCGGCCGAAAGCCGCTGCCGTTCGACGAATTCGACGGGTATTTCATGGTTTTCGCCGGGGGCTATCAGACCATCTCGGCGCAAGGTGAAATGCTCGGCAAGCTATGCCGGTCGGCGACGTTCATGTACCCCGAAGCATCCAATGCGGATCTGCTGCGCTTGGCGGTCAGGGGGCCGCAAACCACGGCCGAGGAAACCGCGCTGACTTCGTTCCGGGCGCGCACGGGCGGCCGCATGGACGCGCACTGCGCCCGCATCCTCGACGGCATGCTCGCCTCGGCCAAGGCGGGACGGCCCATTCTGCTCTACGCGCCGCCTTTCCAACTGCTCGATCTGTGCGAGCGGATGGAGGCGCGCGGCGAACGAATCCCGCCGCAGCCCCTGGCATCGCTGATGACCGGCGGTGGTTGGAAATCGTTTGAGAACCAGCGCATTGCACGCGAGGATCTGCTCGCGTACGCGCAGGAGCGGCTGGGATTCCAACCGGACCAGATGCATGAAGGCTACGGCCAGAGCGAGTCGAACTGCCACTTCAACCGCTGTATCCATGGTCGCTTCCACGCGACACCGCTGTCGGTGCCCATGGTGCTCGATGCGAATCAAGACATCATGCCGGACGGCGGTGTCGGTCGGTACGCCTTCGTCGATCCGTTCATCAGCTCCTATCCCGGTTTGGTCATCACGGGCGATGAAACCGAGCTCGTCGATGAGACCTGCCCGTGCGGCCTGTCGGGACCTGCAATCATCGGCGAAGTCAGGCGGGCGAAGGGGCAGGAGATCAAGGGATGCGGCGGGGTGATGGCGGCGGCACGCGGATGAATCAGCGCGCGGAGCTGAAAGCGTGCTTCAACGCCTCGTACTGCAGTTGGAAATAGGCGACCGACACCGGCGCGCCGGGAACCAATGAAGCCGAACCGTGGAAGGCGCCGGGCAGAACGTGCAGCTCGGTCGGCACTCCGGCACGCATCAGACGCCGCGCGTACTCGATGGCCTCCTCCACGAACAGGTCGAGCGCACCGACAACGATGAACGCCGGCGGGAGGCCGGTGAGATCCTGGACGCGAGCCGGGACCGCTCGCGCCGGTACCGCCGCCGAGCCCGGCTCGACTCCCAGCAGCGAGACCCAGCCGATGCGATTGAGGTCGGCTGTCCAGACGAACTCACCCGTGTAGGGATGCGGCTCGGAGGCGCTGCCGGTGCGATCGTCCAACATCGGTTGACCCAGCAATTGAAGAAGAATCTTGGGGCCGCCGCGTTCGCGGACGAGAATCGACAGCGCAGCGCAGTGGCCGCCGCCCGCGCTTTCGCCCCCGCAGCTGATGCGTGCGGTGTCAAACCCGAGCGCAGCACCCTCGCGATGGACCCATTGCAGCGCTGCGTAACAGTCTTCGAGCGCGCCGGGATAGCGCACCTCCGGCGCAAGACGATAATCGACCGATACCACCACGCAGCCGGCTGCAACACACATCTGGCGGCAGAGGACGCCATCGATATCGGCGCTGCCGGCAATGTAGCCGCCGCCATGGATGTCGAGGTGAACCGGCAGCGGACCGGCAAGACCCGGCGGCGTATATACGAGCACGCGGACCTGCGGCGCGCCCGTCGGACCGGGAATGCGCCGTTCCTCGATCTTTACGCCGTCATGAGCGGGCGGCGGCATCGATTCGATCAGCGTCTTCATCATCGCGCGCAGTCCCGCCACGTTTTCCGCGTTCAATGCGGATCCAAACGTATCGAGCAGCGCGTGCGCTTCGCGCATGACCAGGTGACGGCTTCGCGACATTATTATTCTCTCCTCACTTGCAGGATCCATGGTTCGGTGAGCGCTCTGATGAAACATCGTATCGCGCGTGCGAGTCGGCAGGCAATCACGCATTCGAATCAGGATGTTGATCTGTTCGAGTCGCATGAGATCAAAACGAGCCGCCGCATCTCCCTTAGACTTCGCAGTCGCTTAGCAGGCGAGACCATGGGCCCATCTTCGACCTATCATTACTTCGATACATCGGCTGCGCGATCCTTGGCCCTCGGCGCGTTCCTCGCGATATGCGCGACGCCGACCGCGTCCGGGGCGAATAACGGCGCGGCGCTGGTGCGTGCGCATTGCGCTTCCTGTCACGGTGAGACTCTAGCCGGCGGTGCCGGTCCCGCCCTGGTGGGAGCCGGCTTCGCGTTTCGCTGGAGCGGGAAGCCGGCCGCACTTTACGATCTCGTCTCGACGACCATGCCGCCCAGTCAGCCGGCGAGCCTGTCGAAGCCCGAGTACCGGGCCATCACCCAGTATCTATTGGCGCAATCAGCCAAAGATCAAGCTTCGATCAAGAACGCCGCAGCAGGTCCGCAAGTTCAACTACCCGCAGCGCCGCGAATCTTCGGAACGGCAAGCACCCAAGGGCCTGATGACGCCGAGCTCGCACGGCCCAATGATGCCGACTGGCTGACCTATAATCGCGATTATCGGAGCCAGCGATATTCGCCGCTACGCCAGATCACGCCGCAGAACGTCGCCTCACTGGTGCCCAAGTGCATCTTTCAGCTCGGCGAGGTGGGACCCTTCCAAACCTCGCCCATCGTGCGCGACGGGCGCATGTACGTGACCACGGCACATCGCACACTCGCGCTCGATGCCGCAACGTGCAAACCGCTGTGGGCGCATGAGTATGTCCCCGCGGGTCCCGAGCTGCGGCCGCTCAATCGCGGGGTGGCGCTCTACCAGGGCATGGTGATCCGGGGCGCCTGCGATGGTCATCTGTTCGCGCTCGACGCGGCCACCGGCAAGCTGCTATGGGATGTCTGGGTCGCAGACAGCCGCAAGGGATACTGGCTCGCGGCGGCACCGGTGGTATTCGACGGCAAGGTGTTCATAGGTGAAGGCGGTGCCGACACCGGTGCGAACGGCCATGTCTACGCCTTCGATGCGGCAACGGGTCGGCTGCTGTGGACGTTCGACCTGATACCCACGGGCCGTCAGCCGGGCGCCGACACCTGGGGAACGAGCGGTGTTGCAGGCGGCGGATCGACTTGGACCACCATCACGGTGGATCCGGAGACTCACAGTGTGTTCTTTCCGGTGGGAAATCCCGCTCCGGATTTGGACGACCAACTTCGGCCGGGTGACAATCTTTACACCGACTCCGTCATCGTCCTCGATGCCGATAGCGGGAAGCTCAAATGGTACGTTCAACAGAATCCGCACGACACGCATGACTGGGACACGGGCGCCGCACCGACGATTTTCGACCAGGAAGGCCGCAAATTCCTGGCCGTCGGCAGTAAGGACGCCCGGCTCTACATCTACGATCGCGACAGCCATGCGCTGCTCGCGAAGGCGGATCTTGCGCGGCACCTCAATGCGGATATTCCGCTGTCGTCGAAGCCCGTTCGCGTTTGTCCCGGCGTCATGGGTGGGGTGGAATGGAACGGCGCCGCCTATGATCCCAACAACCGGATGCTGTTCATCAACTCGGTCGACTGGTGCGCGACGTTGACGCGGCAGGACCGCGAACACCCGGGGGCCTACGGACTCGGGGGAGCCTACACCCAAGATCCTCCGCAGCAAGCGAGCGGGTCGCTTCGTGCCTTCGACGCTGCGACCGGGGTCGAGCGGTGGGTCTACTCGCGGGGAGGTCCGATGGTGGCCGGAATTGCCACCACCGCCACGGGTCTCGTCTTCACAGGATCACCGACAGGAGACTTGCTCGCCTTCGACAGCAAAACGGGGCGGCAGCTCTACAATTTCTACACGGGCGGAGCGGTGGCGGGCGGCGTCGCCACGTATATGGCGGCGGGAAAGCAATACGTCGTGGCGGTTTCCGGCAATAGTTCCAAGAGCGTCTGGTTCGAACTGAACACCGGCGCTGCAACCATCCTCGTCTTCGGTCTCCCCTAGCGCAGAGCTCTAGTCTGCCGGCGTTGGAGCGCCGAGAGACATGGTCAAGCCGCCGTCGACGGAAAGCCTTTGGCCATTGATGAAGGTCGACTCGTCGGACAGCAGAAAGGCGACGGCGTCGGCGATGTCGTCCGGTTCGCCCAACCGCGCTGAGGCCGTGCGACGCAAGATATCGGCGAGCGGCAGCATATCCGCGTGGCGCACGGCAGTTTCGGTCATCATCATGCCGGGTGCCACACTGTTGCAGCGTATCTTGGATTTCCCCCAACGTGCGGCAATGTGTCTAGTCAAGGCGTCGAGCGCCGCTTTCGCGCAGCCGTAGGCCACCCGCGTCGGCTCTCCGGCAAATGCTGCCGCGGAAGATGATTGCACGATGCTGCCGCCTCCGCCTGCGAGCATCTTTGGAATCGCGAAACGACAGGCGAGGAACAGGCCGCGAAGATCGGATGCGATGGTACGGTCGAAAATCTCCATATCGATTTCCACTGCATCGCCGTCGGCAGCCAGCAAACTCATGTCGGCCGCGTTGTTGAACAGGCCATCTAGACGGCCATGCCTCGCGACCGCTTCCTCCATGAGATGCGAGAGTGAATCAGCATCCTTGAGGTCGGCGCGGCAGTAGTGCGCGCAGCCGCCGGATTCGACGATCGATGCGGCGAGCTGCTCGCCGCGCTGCACTGAGATTCCGGCGAGCACGAGCTTGGCGCCTTCCGCGGCGAGGCGGCGCGACGTGCTTGCCCCCAGCCCCTGTGAAGCACCCAGCACCACGATGACCTTGGAAGCCAATCTTGCCGTGCCGGTACCCGAAAGGGCGTTGTGCGACTTAAACATAGCTCAATCCCTCGTATCCGGTTTGCTCGGCCAACGCTTCATGAAAAAGATGTACGCCCTTCTCGTTCTTGCCGACGAGCGTGTGACCGTGTCCCCCAAGCGCCAATCCGCGAGCACACGCGGCCCACACGGGCGCGTCCTCCCGAACAGCGGCAGCCGATCGATGCGCCATGTCGGTCGGACTCGGGAGATTTTCCGGCGCCTGGTCGACGGGGCTCATCCAACCGTAACGGAACAATGTGCTTCCAATCGTGGGGCCCGGCTCGAGATCCGCATAGATGAGTCCATAGAGCTCCTGGGCGAGAAGCACGCCCGGCGACAAGAGCCAAACCTGGGCGATCCGGCCGGCCGCGGACACCTTCTGACCGCTCGCTTGCAACCGGCGAATCTCCGCAATCTCCTTTTGTCCGAACATCGGCAATGAATATCGAACATGGGGGCCAAATCGATCGTATACCGCGAGATCGATTGCCGAGATCGACTGAAACCGCTCTCCGCCGCCGGCAGGATCCACATTGAAGGTCGCACGGTGAACGAACGGAACGTGCAGGGACTCGACCAAGCCTTCCGCGACCGTCTTCCAGTTGGCCGCCAGCGGCTCATGCGCGAGTGCGCTGTGATATTTCATCCTCTGGCAGCCGAGCGATGCGATCTGTTCATCGACTTCACCGAGATGGCTCGCGACGTCGATCGCGCTCCCCGGCGTGAGGACCACCCATATGAACCCATGACGCTCCTCGCTCGCGAGCTCGACCAGGCCGAGCTCGCCATAGTCCAGCGTTGCGTTTCGGTCGGGCAACGGCGTGCCTATCAACTCACCCTTCGTGTTGTAGGTCCAAGCATGATACGGGCATGAAAAGCCGCGCGCTTTACCGCAGCCCTGCGCGGGCTCGGCGCCGCGGTGGCGGCAATAATTGAGGAACGCGTGCGCGACACCGTCTTCGTCGCGGGTCAGCAGGATCGATCGACCCATTGCCGTGCGCACGAAATAAGAATTCGGCTCTGCGATTTCGCTCGCCGCGAGAAGGGCAATTGGCTGGCTCATGAAGAGGTGCCGCTCCCGTGCAGCGAACTTCTCGTCGCTGTAGTAACTCAGGGGAACACGCAGGTATCGCTCTGCCAGATCGGGCATTTTCTTTGTTACGACTTCGACCGCCCGCTCGAGGACCTGGGTCTCGTCCACACTCATGATGCGTACTCCATGGAAAGGGCGGCATGCCGGCCCGCCTGCCGGCCGAAGAATGAGCCGGCGGAAAGCGAAATTCCTGAAGCGTAGTCACGCGCGTCATGTGCCAGCATCGACGAACAGGCCCCGGCTGCATAGAGGCCTGGAATCCGCCCGCCCAAGTCATTCAAAACCTCGCCATTGGCGGAGATTCGCAGCCCACCCAAGGTGAAGCCGTTGAATATGGCCCGGCCGAACGAGAAATCGAACGCGGCCCAGGGCGGCGTATCGAGCGGCTTGAGCCACGCTGGGTCCTTGCCGAAGTCCGGATCACTTCCAGCCGCAGCATGCATGCTGTAATCGGCCATGAGCCGTTGCAGGGAGTTGCTCGGCAACTCCAACGCTCGCTCCATTTCCGCGATCGTATCGAAGCCGTCGATGAGCCGCTGGTTGGCCTGCACGCTCCATTCCGGGTGAGCAAAGATGTCGGCATCCAAAATGAGATAGGCGAGGCCGTCCGGTTGGTCCGCTATCTCGATGCTGGTCCTGGTGTGGTAACTATCCTCGGCCACGAAACGTTTTCCATCACGGTTGACCAATATGCCCTTTACCAGCTGCTCGGGCGGATAGATTGGCGAAGTCAACAGAAAGCCGTCCATATGCTCGGTGGCGCCGCCGGCCGCCATGCCGAGCTGGATTGCCGTGCCATCGTCGTACGGGCCGCTCATGATGTTGGTCTCGCGGAAACGCGGCACGTACCGCGCCATCATCTGCGTGTTTTGGCTGAACCCTCCGGCGGCAAGGATGACGCCGCGCGATGCGCGGTAGAATCGCTCTTCTCCGAACTGGCGCCCACGCACGCCCACGATCCGATCCCCTGAGCTGATCAGGGCATCGACCTTGATGTCGAAAACAGTCTCGACGCCGATGGCCTTGGCATGCGCAGCGAGTCTGTTGAGTGCCAGCGCGCCGCCTCCGTCCATGCCGTCGAATGCCACCTTGTGACCGCGGGGTGCGGGCCGCGCCTGGTCGCGGAATGGCCACACCCGCTCGTTACCGGTCCAGATAAGACACTCGCGACCAGGCTGGATGACCGCCTTGAACGCGTAATAGCTGCGATCGAAAGGAACACCGTGCGCCTCGAGCCAATCGAAGTGTGCGGCCGATCCCTGCGCGAAGGCGGCGATTTTCTCCTCGTCAGGCTCAGCCGAGACCGCGGTGAGGTAGGCGGATAGCGATTGGGCATCGTCGCAAAATCCGCACGCGGTCTGGACTGCGGTGCCGCCTCCCAGATAGAAGTGACCCGCGGCGGCCGCCGTGGAACCGCTGCACCCGCCGCTGCGCTCGAGTACCAGCGCGGCGGAACCCGCTTCCCTTGCAGCAAGCGCAGCGCATACGCCCGCTATGCCGCATCCCATTACGATTACATCTGCCGATCTCGACCAACGATCGACATCTCCGGACGAAATGATCATTCGAGGTATTCCTTTACCCGAACTCTCTGCATATTCCGGTGTGCCCGGCGTGCATTTCAGGCGCTCGCGGCCAACCTTTGCTCTCCTGCATTGGGTCGCCGAGCCATCAGCTCATCCTTGTGGAATTGGCCGGCTTTCATGACCACCTTGATATTCTCGGGGTTGGCGAGCACGCGGATATCCGCCGCAGGATCACCGTCGACGACCAGCAGATCCGCGTACTTGCCGGCAGCGATCGTTCCCAGCTTATCGTCCATCTGAACGCATTGCGCCGGGTGCTTGGTCGCCCAACGGATCACATCCAGATTGGGGATACCTATCTCGGCATACAATTTCAGCTCCTTGCCGTAGTCGCCGTGCGGGGTGAGCCAGGTGCCCCAGTCATCTCCAAGAATCACGCGCAGCCCCGCCTTGGCTGCCAGCGGCAAAACTTTGACCATCGAATCAAACGATCTGCGCACATCATCGTTGAAGGCGCGCTGGTTGGTCGCATCCTTGAAGTGCTCGAGGATGGCCTTCGGCAGGCATAAGCTTGGACACATATAGGAGTTCGCCGCAACCATACGCTCGATGCATTCCTCGTCCAGCTCGTCGGCATGGTCGAATATGTCGAGGCCGAGCCTGACCCCGTCGAGAATGCCTTGCTTGCTGTCGATGTGAGAGCGGACCTTCGCTCCGCGAGCGTGTGCGGTAGTGACCACCGCCGCGATCTCGGCCTCCGTCATGGTGATGAAACGCGCCCCGGACTCGCGCAATAGATGTCCTTGATCCGAAATTATCTTGATGATTTTTGCGCCTTCCTTGATCTCCTGGCGAACGCCTCTTGCGAACTCATCCGCGCCGTCGCATATCCGTTGTACTCCGAGCGCAGCTATACCCCACCACCAGTGCTCGTCATAATCGTTTACATCACCCGTGGTGATCAGCCAATGCCCACACGGTGTGATCCTCGGACCCGTTACCACCCCATCGTTGATGGCCGCGTTGAGCTGCGCATCGAGACATTCGCCGGTTGCCGCCCCGATCAAGCTCGTGTATCCATGGGAGAGTGCGAGCTGTGCATTTTTGAGTGCCAGAAAGGCCATGTAGCTGGGATGCTTCTCCAGACCACCCGGCTTCGGCGTAAAGGTGATGTTCTCGTAGGAGCCGTGCCAGTGCCCCTGTGCCATACCCGGCATCAACGACTTGCCGGCGAGATCGTAGACGGTATCGGCGGGGCGCGAGTGAATTGCCGGGTCCGGCCCCACTTCAGTGATCGAATTTCCTTCGACGACGACCGAATGCCTGGCCCGGGCCGCGCTGTCACCGTCGATGAGATTTGCGCCGCGGAATATCGTCCTCATTTTCCTACCTCGCTATAGTTGGGGCTCACGCCGCCTCGAACAGTCCTCGGGGACAGGCGGATCGCGGCGGTAGAAACTCGAGAATGGCTGGGCCGCAGGGGCGATGCGAAGCCAAGGAAATGTCGCGCTCCCGCCGCTCGGTCCATATGCTCCCCGAACATAAATTCGCACGTCTTACGAGCCGGCGCTTCCCGCCGTGTTGCTCGATGGCGTTGCGTTATATCCTGTTACAGTGTGTGATGGACTCTATTGTCCAGGCAGGTCTAAGTCAAGCCAGGGCCCCGGCGAGGCGTAACGACTGGCGGCAACGTCGTCTAGCAGTATCTAGACGCTTCCCCCCGACCCGCCCTATTCTTGGGGTCGAACTGCGAGGAGAGTGAGCTATGAGTCAACCGCGCCAATTCCCTCCGGAAGAAGTCCGCGACGACTTCGTTCCGAAAGAGGATTACACGGATCCGGATTTCGCCCGCGCCGAAGCGGAGCAGCTCTGGCCGAAGGTGTGGCAGATCGCCTGTCGCCTGGAGGAGCTCCCGAGCGTCGGTAGCTACGTCACTTACGATATTCTGAAAGATTCCATTATCGTCGTCCGCACCTCCGAGGACGGCGTCAAAGCGTTCCACAACGTTTGTCCGCATCGCGGTAACCAGCTGACACAGGGATGCGGCCGCACGCGACAGTTCGTCTGCTCATTCCACGGCTGGCGTTTTGACCTCGATGGGCATGCCGTTCAGATCGTGGACGAGCAGGACTGGGGCGATTGTCTGTCCACGGGCACCGTGGGATTGGACGAAGTGCGGACGGGAACGTGGGGGGGTTGGGTGTTCATCAACATGGACCCAAATTGCCAACCGTTCGAGGAATTCCTGGAGCCCATGAGCTCGCGCTGCGAAAAATACGAGTTCGAGAAGCTGCGCTTCGCCTGGTATCGGTCCACGGTTGTCGACGCGAACTGGAAGACGACCGTCGAGGCGTTCACGGAGTTCTATCACGTACAGACCACGCATCGGCAGATGCTGGTGTATACCAACGACTACTCGACCAGCCGCGCCATGGGGCGCCATGGCTGGATCTCTTACTCATCGGGCACCGGTCTGCCGATTGGCCGCTCGCCGCGCTTGCCTCCCAAGAAGGAGACTGATTTTCGCAGCTACATTCTCGAGTATGCGGAGCAATTCAAGAAGGACCTCAATGCAATGCAGACCGAGCGGGCCTATGGCGCCGCCCAACGGCTACGCAGCGAAGTAGCGGCCGATGCAGAGCCGATGGAGGTGATCACGAAGTGGGGCGAGTTCGTTTACGAGGCGGCAGTGAAATCCGGGGCCGGCTGGCCGGCAGGGTTGACTCCGGAATACATGGCGGAGTCCGGCTTCGACTGGCATGTATTCCCGAATACCGTCTTCCTGCATCCCGCGGTCGAGGCCGTGCTCTGGTACCGCATGCGTCCGCACCCGCAGGATCCGGAAAAGTGCCTGCTGGACATTTGGTCGCTCGAGCGTTTCCCCGAGGGACAAGCACCCGAGGTCAAGCGTGAATTCTACGAGGATTGGCGCGAAGGTAAGTGGCCGCTGATCTACACCCAGGATTTCACAAATATTCCCAAGGTCCAGAAGGGCATGCAATCGCGCGGCTTCAAGGGCGCGAGGCCGAGCCCCATGCAGGAGCGGGCGATTTCCAATTTCCACCGCGTGTTGCGGCGTTTCATGCAGGATCCGCATGCGGACGATGCGCTCGGACCGGAAAATCCCCGCTGACTTGCCGCAAGTCACGTACCGCCGATCTGAGTTCGAATTCCTCGCTGCGCCGCGAAGCGAGCGGCGATCGAGTCCAGATGACCCGCCAACTCCGCCGGCATGCACAGGAAAGGTGAATGATCGCTGTCGAGCGTCACCACGGGATCGCATGGCAGCGCCTTCTGAAAGTTACGCTGCAATGCCAGCGGCAACGCTCTGTCGTCCGAACACTCGATGAACGCACGCGGTAGAGCCCCCCACCGCTTTGCCGTGACGGTCATCGGGGCCTGGTTGGGAGCGATCGGCTCGGGGCACAGCTGGTCAAGGGCCGCCTCGGCATCGACCTGAGGGGCACGGTGGTAGAAGCAACGCCTCGCGACCTCGCGATCAAGGATGAAGCCAAGACCATCCGGCGTCATCGCCGAGGAATCCATCAACTCTGTGCGCTCTTCGGCGAAGGCGGCCATCGTAGTCATGCCCGCGGGGATCATCACCGCGCTCACATAGATCAGTCCAAGCACCGCCTCGGGAACGCGTTCCGCCGCCTCACCGATGACCGGACCGCCGCGACTGTGACCCACGAGCACGGCGGGCTCTTCGCTCTGACGTACCAAGTTTGCGATGAACTCGCCCCAGCCGCCCAAGCTCAGCTGCTTGAATGGCGTTTGGTCGGCGCCCATCCCGGGCAGATCCGGCGCGACGACACGGTGCTTTCGCTTGCGGAGTTCGGGGACGAGCTTGTCCCAACACCAGCCCCCATGGGCTCCCCCGTGAACGAGAACGAACATCGCCATGCAGTTGACCTCCTCGGGCGCCGTTACAGGTCAGGCTTATCCGGGACCAGTGCTGCTTGCGCCGGCGCGATTAGGAACGGGTGAGCCCGGAGGAGACTATTTGTCGGGAAACAACGAAAGCCGAAAAATCTCGGAGAATTCGTCGAGCATCTTGATAGCCGTCGCATTGCGACCCTGGATATTCACCAAGTAAAGGAGCCGATCCATGAGCAGGTACAACAATACGAGCCGGGTCTGGAATTTGGCCCTTGGCTCCCCGTCGGAGAATGAAGACATCATCTTCATCGACTCCGTCAACTTGAAGGTTACGGGCACCAGCTCGGCAGCGAGCTTGGGATCCGTACTCGTCGCCTCCCAGTACGCGTCGCATAACACATGCATACGGTGCCACATGTCGCCGTATTGATCGACCCAATTGCGAATCGCCTGGCGGGTTGGTCGCTTGACTTCATCGAGACGCTGCAGCGACTTGCCGACCTCGATATTGACTTCGTCTTGAAGCAAACGAGCCAAATCCGATTTGCCGGTGAAGTAGCGGTAAAAGGTCGTCGGCGTGGTTCCCGCGGCTTTGGCGATGTCCCCTACGCTCGTCGCCCGATAGCCATGCTCGGCAAAGAGCTCCAGGGCAGCGGACACCAGTCGGTTCTTGGTCAGTTCCTTGTGCTGATCGCGCAGGGAGACAACCTCACCAGAAGCATGGGAGCGCTTACGCGCGGCATTTTGGGAAATCATGAGTTAGGGCGAGCCTTCAGGGGAAATCAGCAATTTATGCCGCAAGTCCACAAAAATAGTCACGTGTGCCGAAGAGTACATAGGTGTCTCGCAAAAGTCACCTGGATGACCTGGATTAGGTCATCTCTCGTCGAGGTAAACCTCGACACGCCTGAGGTGATGGCGTGGTGAACCGATCTTATCGAGTTGCCTCAGCATGAGACCATAGTGAGCTTCAATCGCGAAAGTGACCTCTGTGATGACGGCACCTATTTTCGACCGTGACGAGTGGCGATCAGGATGGCGAGTCGTCGTTTCAGGGATCGCCGGTACGACCATGGTCAATCTCTATGTGGGAACCTTGGGCGCCCTCATGCCCTCCCTCTCGCGAGGTTTTGGCTGGTCGCGCGCGCAGTTGTCCGCAAGCGTTTTGATCGTTTGTGCCGGCCTTTTGCTTTTCGGGCCGGCCGTCGGGCCGCTCATTGCTCGCGTCGGCCTGCGCGCAGTCGCGTTGCGAGGTGCCGCGCTCTACTGCATTGGACTCTTCGCGGTCGGGTTAACCGGCCCCAAGATATGGACGTGGTATGCGGCGTGGACCATGGTTGCGCTCGCCAATCCGGCGGTCAACAACACGGTCTGGACTACCGCAGTTACCAGGCTATATCGACACAATCGAGGGATGGCACTATCGACGACACTTTCCGGCGTGGGCGTGGCCAGCTTTATCGCGCCGCCGCTTGCTTTGTGGGTTGCCGGCTCATTCGGGTGGCGGGCCGCCTATTTTTCGATCGCGATAGGGAGCCTGTTCCTGATCGTTCCGAGTCTGTGGGCTCTTTTTCTGCCACTCGCTGAGCCTAAGGAGCCGTCGAACGGTGCGCGGAGGGTCGCTCCCAGCCCCTTCGACCACAGGTCGTTGTCGGCAATCCTCGGCAGCTCACAGTTTTGGCGGTTGGCAGCCGGCGTCGTAATCGTCTCGGCGGGGATCGGTACACTGCTCGTGCATTTTCAGCCCATCATGCGGGACGCCGGTATCAGCGGCCGTTTGGCCGCCGCCTTCGCCTCGCTCCTCGGCCCGACCTCGGTCGTCGGCAGACTCGGCGGCGGCTACATTCTGGACCGGTTACCGCCGCGTTTTGTCGCATCCGGCGCATTCGCGTTGCCGGCATTCGCCGCTGCGGTGCTGCTGCACTACGACGGCTCAACAGCGTCCAGTGTGATCGCGGCGACCGCCATCGGCTTCTCCTTGGGACTCGAAGGCGACGTAGTCGCCTACTTGACGGCCGCCTACTTTGGGGTTCGCAACTACTCGTCGAGTTATGCTCTGCTGTTCGGCCTATTTGCCATCGGAGCGGGCGCCGCTCCGGTCCTGGCCGGCGCCATATTCGACTGGACCGGCTCCTACGTTGTCATGCTCAAGCTGTTGATCGCGGCGCTCGGCATCGCCAGCGTAATGATGGCGAGCCTCGGCCCACCCAAACGAGAAGACGCCTGACTCGCTAGTCTACGGCCACCGGCTCGGCAATCTTGCGGACACCCTTGCGGAACAGTAAAACCAACGGTATTGCTGCTACGGACAGCACCAACATCATCTGGAAATCGTCGTTGTAGGCGATCATGGCTGCTTGTTGCGTCACTGTCTCGTTCAATTCCGTCAAGGTACGCAGCGTGGGCAATGCGCCCGTGATCGTATGCATCGCGGGGTTGTAGTAGCTCACATGGCTTCCGAGCGAGGCGTGAGCGATCTGGGTATTACGCGTGACCAGCGTTACCACGATGGAGATGCCGATGCTCGACCCGAGATTTCGCATCAGGCTGAAGACCGAAGTGCCCTCATTGCGCAAAGCGGGTGTCAGTGTCGCAAACGCTAGCGAAGCCACGGGCAGAAACACGAAGCTGACGCCAACACCCTGCGCGAGGCCCGACCAGACAATGCTCGATATCCCCATCTGTAGATCAAAGCCGGTCATCTGCCATGCGGCCACGGCAGTGAGCGCGAATCCGGCGCCGACAATCAACCGGGGGTCGAAATTGCTCATCAGCCGAGGGATCAGTAACAGCGCGATCACGGAGCCAATCCCGCGCGGCGCGGTCACGAGGCCGGTAGTCAATACCGGATAGTTCATGAGGTCCTCGAGCATCGTCGGTAGCAGCGCCAAGGTCGCGAACATGACCAAGCCGACGACGAAGAACACCACGCATCCGGCAACAAAGTTTCGGTCCTTGAAGAGCGCCGGATCGATGAAGCGCCGCTCGGTCGTCGTCAGCATGTGCACGACGAAAAGGTAAAACGCGGCGAGCGCGATCGCAGCTTCGATCCAGATTTCTGTCGAATCGAACCAATCCTTGATCTGGCCGCGATCGAGGAACAACTGCAGGGCGCCCAGGCCGACGCTCAGTGAAGTGAAGCCGAAGAAATCAAAGCGCGACTTGTGGGTCGTCGTCGCCGGCAGCGAGCTCGCCATCCCAACGAATGAAAGGATGCCAATCGGCACGTTGATAAAGAACACCCAGCGCCAGTTGTAGTTCTCCGTCAGCCACCCGCCAAGGGCCGGCCCCATGATCGGGCCGAGACTCGTGGCCATGGCCCACAGCGACATCGCGCGCGGCTGACGCGCCGCTGGGGTGATATCGAGCAGAGCCGCCTGTGACAGCGGCACCAGCGCGGCGCCGCTCACGCCCTGCAGCAGTCGCGCCAGCACAACCTGCGGCAACGACTGTGCAAGCCCGCAAAGCATCGACGCGATGGTGAAACCCGCAACGGAGAAGAGAAATACCCGTCTACGGCCGATGCGGCCCGCGAGCCAACCGCTCAGCGGAATCATGATCGCGGCGGCAATGATGTACGAGGTGAGCACCCACGCCATCTGATCCTGGGTCGCGGAGAACGAGCCCTGCATGCGCGGCAGCGCTACGTTCGCGATGGTGTTGTCGAGCGTCTGCATCATCGTCGCCGCGGTGAGCGAGAACAAAATCAGGGTACGGCGCGGACCGTCGATCTCGACCGCGCCGCCGTGAACGTCGTCGCTCACCGCAGCCCCATGTCGGCTACCGCCCGACCCATCCCTCGCTCCGTCATCGTCCGGGACGAGGTTATTTTGTTTTTGACGGACTGCCGGCGCCGGGACCGGTATCGATGACCTGACATTTGATCAAAATGACCGAGTCTCGATCCAGGAAGTTCGCCTCATCATCGTGAAACTCCTTGCCGATAACAGGATGAGCGAAGATGCCGTTGATCTTGTCAAAGGCCGACTCGTCTTTCATTACCCATTCGGTGACGCAGTCGTACGGCCAATCGATGGGACCAAAGCCGCCGCCCTTGTCCGTAGGGACCCCGCCGCCCCAGGTTTCCGTCTTGTAATTACGTTTGTACTCGATCAACAGATGCCCAATGTATTTTTGAGCCATGACCACATGACTGCGCTCATAGTGCTCTTTGAACTGCTCATGGGTAATCCCCGGCTTACGGCGAAGCAACCACATTACTTTGAACATTATTCAACACCTTCCGTTCGGTTTGGCTAGTTGGCTGGCATTCGGCTGGAGCGCGATGGGCGGGCCCGTCATGGCACGGAGCTCCGGATGAGGTCGTTTTGCGACCGCGTTGGCCGGCGAGCGGATCCAGTTTCGCCGAACCCTGAGCGGCGGCGCTAAGGCTCGATCTCGCGATAGACTTCGCCGATTTTTTTACCGTCCTCGAAATAACCCAGGCCGTAATCACCCCTGATGGTCGTGCGCATGGTGCGTCGCTCGTATTTGGCATCGCACCCTTCAACGGCGTGCAGCATCCGCCAGTTATCCCAGATCACCATGTCGGCGGCTCTCCACTCATGCCAGTAGGCACTGATCCCCTGACCCAAGCGGTTGATTTCCCGGCACACCTGCTCGAAAAGCGCATTCCCCTCGGGATTTTCATGGCGTTCGATGCCGACCGCCATCCAAGGGCCGACGTGCAAAACTCGCTCGCCGCTGCGCCGGGTCCATGCGGCGGGATGCATCGCGCGCGGGAAGATCGCAACCTCCTTCAGCAGTGCCTTCGTCTGTGGTGCCTCGGCGAGCGGCTTGAAATTGACACCGAAGCGCATCTTGGACAGACGTGTATCGAGAGTGTAGATAATGGTCAGGTGCTCGATTTTTTCCCGAAGATCCTTCGGAAACTGTCGATAAAGCTCCACGCCGTCCATGAATCCCGTCCTTCCGCCGGCAGGCGCGATGACCGGTGAGCGCAGGACCCCGGCACGATTCAGCTCATTGTTATAACAATGATCGAAATGCCACGGCGAAAAGCGTGCCACCCGGCGTCCTTCGATTTCGACCAGACCCTCGACGTTGGCAGGATCGACGGGGGGTACGTAGTGCATGTCGATCACGCCCTTGGCTTCGTCCTCTGCCGTGCGAGCGGTCGACTTGGTCGGATGATCCTTCAGCGGTCCGAATACTTTGCTGACGGCCACATGCATCTTCGGGGTCTGTTCCACGTTTTCAAAGATGACTAAGCCGCGTTCCTCGAAAATCGCGTTGAGCTCGCCGCGGACAGCCTCATCCATCACATTATTGCCGTCCACTCCGTCAACAAGCGCCCCAAAGGACAAATCGTCCCTCAGTGGTCTTACTTTAATGCCTGCCATGCCATCCACTCCTACGCTGGTCCATAAACTTTAGACCTAGCGTCGCTCATTTGGAATAGAGCCTAATCGGTCTTTGCGCGGGTACTGTCCCTTGCACAAAAGAATGTGATCCGCGCCGGCAAGCACATTGGCGAATATGCTTGCTCCGCCTGCCTGTCTCGTGAGGTCAAGCGAAACTCGACGCTACCCCGCGTCCATCTCCTCATGGAACTGATCTCGGTCTGCCCCGCAAATGGGACAGACCCAATCGAGCGGTAGATCCTCGAAACGAGTGACGGGCGCGATTCCCGCCTCCGGATCGCCCGATTCCTCGTGGTAGATGTATCCGCAGAAATAGCAGCGAAAACTGCGCACTGTCAGGTCGACCAACGTAAATGCAGCTCCGCCAACGCATTAACAGAGCCAGATCGCCCGGCAGCGGAGGTACCCGGAATGAGCTCGAATTCGGGTATTCGCGCCAGCCATTCCTGGATGAAAATGCGAAGCTCGGTGCGCGCCAGATAAGCGCCCAGACAGGCATGTGCGCCGCGGCCGAAGCTGATGTGATGCACGCGGCCCCGGTCAAGGCGTATTTTTTCGGGGTCGGGAAAACGCTCCGGGTCGAGGTTATGCAGCGGACTCGAGAGCAGAATGTGATCTCCCGCTCGGACCGTGACTCCTCCTATATCGAAATCCTGCACCGCGACTCTCCCTAAGCTCGTCACCGCGAAACGCCGCAGGAACTCCTCCACCGCTGTCGGTATCAACCCGACATCCGCCCGCAACCGCTCACGCATCTCGGGATGTTGCGCCAAATAGGCGGCAATGAAACCCATCATTGCCGCGACCGTATCGAGTCCGGCCATCAACAGCAGAGCGCAGATCGAGACAATCTCGTCGTGCCGCAGCGGGCGCTCTCCGATCCGCGCACGTACCATTGTCGAGATCATGTCGTCGCCGACACCGTCACGCCTATCAGTGACCCGACACTCTATGTAACTAATCAGCGCCTGCATCGCCCGGCCCTTGGCTTCATTGTCGGGGTTACGCGCCACTTGCTCCGACTGACTCAGTAAATAGGTCCTATCCTCAACCGGCAGAGCCATGATTTGGAGAAAGACGACGATCGGTAGCTGATGGCTGATCGCGCTGACGAACTCGCATCCGCCGCGAGGGGCAAGCGCATCGATCAACTGACACGCCAATGCGCGAATTGACGGTTCCAACGCATCTATTTGCCGCGGCGAGAAGAATGACAGCACCGTGCGGCGATATTCCTCCACTTCAGGCGGATCGGCTTGAGTCGGCAACAGTCGCATGCCGCTGCGCACCGGAAGCGCGGTGCCATCGCGGTTGGAAAGTCGTACCACGTCGCGGTGAAGCGCGGCAATATCCTCCGCGCGAGTGGGCACCCAATGACCGCCATTGCGAGGCGACCAGACCATCGGTCCCTTGCCGATGAAACGGCGCCACGCGAGCTGCACATCGTCACCCGAAAAAGGAAGATCGTAGAAATCGAGATCGACGATCAATTCAGGGGGAACATGGGAGGGCGCAGCGCCACCAGCGGTGGCGGAATGGCATGCTAAATCATTCGGCATTTGATTCGGATACGCTCCCCGCGGCGGGATCACATTCCATTCGCTCTTGGCGCGGTCCACACCATCATAGTCAATGACTATCGTTCCAACAATGCGGCATGGCCACTGGCGCACACCGCCGTGGACGCAGAAAAGTTCGCAACGTCCCATGAGATCAAGGAGGCCGACTCTGTACGCGGTCGCCCTCGAGCCCTTTGGTATGAGGCTCTTGATGTCATCTTAGGTCAAGAGGACGAATCGATTTCATGCTAGCGTTCATACCGGACTCACGAGTAAGCACGTGAATACGAACTTCGTAGTCTGGCGTCATGTCCGAATGATCGCCAGCGAACAGGGCGAGTCAAATGGATCTCTTACTGGCCGGCAAACGCGCGCTGATTTCGGGCAGTAGCTCCGGCATTGGCGCAGAGTGCGCGCGCGTGCTCGCAGCAGAGGGTGTCTCGGTAGTGGTCCATGGCCGCGACCGCGAGCGCGCCGAGGCCACGGCTCGGGCGATAACCATTGCCGGCGGCAACGCCGCAGTTGCCTTGGGCGACCTCGAGTTAGACGAAGACGCCCACATTGTCGCTGCCGAGGCGCTAAAAGCTTTTGGTGGGATCGATATCTTAGTGAACAATGCCGGAGTCCTGGTTCGACCGGATAATCCGCCCTGGACAACGGTGCCTGCGTCGGACTGGCTGCGTAGCTTCAACATCAACGTCGTCGCGGCCGTCCGCCTGTCGCAGAAACTCGCGCCGCCGATGATCGAGCGGGGCTGGGGCCGAATCATCAATTTCTCCTCAGTTGCAGGCTATCAGTCGCTCGGCCAGTTACTCGAGTATGGACCTGCCAAAGCAGGCGTTCACAACTTCACGATCAATTTGTCGCATATCATCTCCTCCAAGGGCGTGACGGTGAATACCATCGCGCCCGGTACCATCATGACCCCCGGGATCACGCACTTCATGGACTCCATGGCTGGGCAGCCGGGCTGGGGCGCGACTCGCGAGGAAAACGAGAGCATCTACGCAGAAAAGCTCTATCCGCAGCCGGTGCCGCGGCTCGGCAAGACGTCGGAGATTGCCGCTGCTGTCGCCTGGCTCGCGAGTCCATTATCGAACTACACGACAGGCGCCATGCTGCGAATCGACGGCGGCATCAGCAAAGCAATATGACCCGCGAAAGTTTCGACCAACAGATTGTCTTGGTTTCGCAGATGCGAAGTTGAATCATGCTGATAACGCCCGCAGCCCACGAGTCATTACTGTGAAAGACACGAACTTGGCGATCTTTCGCGCTGCCGAAGGGACACCGCTCGAAGAATATAAATCGATGGAAGCCGTCTATTCTCCGGAGGTGCTTGAAGGGCTCACCAAACTGTATGAGGCGGGAGTGTCTGACGGGTATTCATCCAGGGTACTCTTCGAATCCGGCGGCACCAACGGCTTCAGTTTGATCTACGCATGGTTCAAAGGGAATTTTCCCTTGACCGCTCATCTGCACAATGCTGACTGTCTTTATTTTGTGATCGGCGGCGAATTGACGTTGGGCAAAGGCGTCGCCCGTGAAATCGTGCGAGCCGGCGACGGGTTCTTTGTGCCGGCCGGACACATGTACGGCTATACGGCGGGTCCAGAGGGCGTCGAGGTATTGGAATTTCGCAGCGTCAGCAGATTCAATATCGAGTACAAAAGCCAACCACCCTCGGCGTGGGCTGCATTAGCCGCCGTAATGGCGGCCAATCGAGACCAATGGAAAACCGAGGTGCCCCCGAGTATGACGAACCGGAGGAGCAAAGCATGACACGTATCCCCGTTCTACAGCCGTTCGGCCGACAAGACGCGGTGATCCCGCACGTATACCGGCCCAGGATGGCGGCCGCCATGGAGCAGTTGTCGGCGGCTGTCTATCAGGAAACCACGCTCAGCTATCGGGAAGCCGAGGGCGCGCGCATCCGGATTGCCCATATCAATGGCTGCCTCATGTGCCAGGGCTACCGCATTGCCGAGCACCTGCCGGCCGCGCTTAAGCAAATGGACTCCAGTGAGGCGCCGAACACCGGCGATAAGCGGGGCGCGGCACCCACGGAGGAGTTTTACAAGGCGGTAGCCACCAATTGGCGAGCTTCCGAATTGTTCTCGGGCCGTGAGCGCCTGGCGATTGAGTACGCGGAGCGAATCTCGCTCGAGCCGGTACCCCTACCGTATGACGACGACTTTTGGGGACGCCTGCACGCGCATTTCGATGAAGGCGAGATTGCCGACTTGACCTACAGCATCACCACCTGGATCGCGACCGGGCGTGTCGTACACGCGTTGGGCCTCGATGGCGCCTGCGCGATCCAAAAATCGGCCCACCGCGCTTAGGCGCGCGACCGGCTCGACGCCAAATGTGTGACACCCCTTCCGATATCCCCGATCGGCTGGTGGCCGATGTGGATATCTTTAACCTTGATGGATTTCAGAATGACGTGCAACTCGCGTGGCATCGGCTTCAACAGACATACCCGGATATCTTCTGGACAACAAAGAACGGCGGCCATTGGATTGCGACACGTGCGGTCGACATCAGACACATCCAGTCCGAGCATCGGTTCTTTTCAAATAGCCAAATTTTCATCCCCGCAACACAATTGCCATCCCAGCTCGTCCCACTTAATCTAGATCCCCCCGAACATGGGCCGTTTCGGGCCATTTTTGCGCCGGCATTCACACCGTCCGCGTTGGATGTCCTCGAGTTACGGGCACGGACCATCGCCGTCGAATTAATTGACTCTCTTCGACCGAAGGGAGAATGTGAATTTGTCCGCGACTTTGCAGAAAAGCTTCCTATCATCGTTTTTCTAAACATGATGGATTTACCTCTCAAAGATCGGGAGTACCTATTAGGACTGTCACATCAGAATGTTGCCCCGTCCACGCCGGAACAAAGAGTCGAAGCTCATAAGCTGCTCGCCGCCTATATTGGCAGCCATCTCGAAAAGCGCAAAAAAAAGCCGGGTACGGACCTCTTGAGTCGCATCATATCGGCGAGCGTGGGAGGCCGGCCCATACAGCCGGACGAGGCGCTCAGCATGAGTACTCTGCTTCTGTTTGGAGGCCTCGACACAGTGGCGTCGCTGATGTCATTTACAATATGCTTCTTTGCGACGCATCCGGAACATCGGCGAGAGCTCCATCAGAACTCCGCGCTACGACCGGCAGCTATCGAAGAGATGATCCGCCGCCACGGGATTTCCAATAGCGTACGGATAGTACGACGCGACCATGAATATAAGGGTGTGTCTTTCCGGCAAGGAGATCTTGTCAGTCTGCCGACGAGTCTGGCCGGCTTGGACGATAGGGAGGTAGACGAGCCCTTGGTCGTCAATTTTCATCGAAAGCGTTCAAAGCACGCGGCCTTTGGGCATGGACCCCACGTGTGTCCTGGTTCAATGCTGGCCCGACGAGAACTCAGTGTGTTACTGGAAGAGTGGTTGTATCGCATTCCGGACTTCGAGTTGAAATCCGGCTCCAAGCCTGTGTTCAGGGCTGCCAGGCTGAATGGGGTCAGTGAGCTGCAGCTGCAATGGGCTCCGTGATGGGACCACGACGATGCCGTGCAGCACGCGGCGTTGCGCAACAAGCGCCTTTCACGCGCGGCCGACGGGCCATTCGAGCATGAGTCGGTCGTAAGAAGCCGTAACGCCCGGCTCGAACAGGGGCGGCGTCTTGCGGGAAACCTGGAAGTCGGGGATGCGGGCAAGCCATTCCTCGATGAAGATGCTTAGCTGGACGCGCGCGATACTGGCACCAACGCATTTGTGCGGACCCTGGCCGAACGTGCTGGTAGTGGGCAGGCGGCGTTCGAAATCGACCCTGAGAGGATCGGGAAACACCACCTCGTCGAAGTTCATCATCGCGGGAACCGCAATGATCTGATCGTCAGCCGCAACCGGCGCTGGTCCGACTTGAGTCTGCTCGACGCATAGCCGGGCGGTACCGGCGATGACCACCGGGAAACGTCGCAGCATCTCCTCTCGGGCATTGTCCAGTCGCCGCGGATTGTCGCGGATCCATTTGCGATGGTCAGGATGATCCGCTAGAAAACGAGCGATGAACCCGAAGGTATTGGCGACCGTATCGAGCCCGGCGATCAGCAAGATGGTGGTCATGCTATGCAACCGTTCGATGGTGATCGGCGCGCCATCTACCTCCTGCTGCGACAGCCAGCTGATCAGGTCGCCGCCCGGATTGCGCGCCCGCTCGCGCACAAAAGGCTCGAGATGATCGGCAATCTCCGCAAACAGGCGAGCCTTGTCGGATCCCGCGTCGACGATGCCGCTCACGCGCGATCTGACCCCCGCATGATAAGACTCCGGCAGATCGACTAATCTCAGGAACACGGTTGTCGGTAGTTGGAAGGCGAATTCGGCGATGAAGTCGCAGCCGCCTTGCGGCTTGAGTTTTTCGATCAACTCGGTCGCGACCGCACGAACGCCCGGCATCATGTCGACCACGGTCTTGCGGGACAAAGCCGCCTGCATCAGCTTGCGATAGATGCCGTGCTCGGGCGGGTCGAGGTGGATGGGCGAGAAGCCGCGCCCCAGCGGCGGATTATTCTCCCGGGGCACCAACAGCGTTCGGCTGGAAAAACGGATATTGTCACGCAGCACCTGATCGGTCAGGGCACTGTCGGTCGTGTACCAGTGGCCCCCGTTGTAGGGAGTCCAGAAGACCGGCGGGGCTCGCGACTTGAGTTCGAACAATTCTTCGAAAAAATCGCAACCGGGAGGCCCGGGTCGATACACGTCATATTCATAGATAAGCTCGGAAGGCACGTGCGCTGGTACTTCGCGGCACATGCGATAGAACGGAGCATCGCTCATCTTGAAACTTCCATCGCGGGCATCGGAGCCCGCTGGGGTGTCGCAACGACTCGCAGCCTGGGCACCATCAACAGCGCGGCGAGCCCGAGACCGATGTAGAGAATGAAGCCATCGTTATAAGAACGCGTGCGGTCGAAGATCGCGCCCATCACTGGCGGCGCCAGGAGTAAAAACGGCATCGTCACGACATTCATAAGCCCGAAGACTCGCCCGACGTTGGCGGTTCCGAATACCCGCGCAGTCAGGTAGCTCCATAGTGGGAGGGAGGTGCCCACCCCCATGCCGAAAAGAAAACTCGCAGTGAGCAACGCCGGATAGCTATGGCCACGCAGAAAGCAACTGCTCGACACCGTGAAGAACAGAAGCCCCGCGGCCAGGCCGACGCGAGGATTGAGACGGTCGCCGAAGAGCGTGTAAAGCACCTTGCTGGTGAGACTTCCCGCCGAGAAGCAGGTAAGGAAGAAGGCCCCCTGCTTCGCCGCGAAGCCTCTCGAAACAGCAAATGGCACCATGTTACTTAGCAGTCCGGCCGATCCCACGAGGACCAGGCAGATGCAAATGGTGATCACCCAGAAATTTCTGTCGCGTAGCAGGTCCCCAGTCGAACGGGATGGCTCGGCCCCGGCGCTCATCGTCAAACGACCGGGCTGAACGTCGCCGTCCGGATGAAGACCCACATCGGAAGGCCTGTCAATAACCAGCCAGGCAATCAGCGGGATCAAAACCAGGATGACAAACGCAACGAACCAGCGCAGGACGTTGCGCCAACCGAGCGAGTCGATCATAAATGCGCACAGCGGCGGCAGGAAGAGGCCGCCGATCGCATAGCCCGCGACCGTTAGCCCGAACGCTCGGGCACGCCTCGCGACGAACCAGCGCGGCAGCAACGTCGAGTACGACAGCGGTCCCAACGCCGTGTTGGCGAGCGCCAGCAACAGTCCGAAAGCCGCGAACACGCCCGTCATGGAAGTCGCGAACGACAGAGCCAGGTAGCCTGCCGCCAGCGCAGCGCCCCCGCCGAGCATGATTTTCCGGATAGAAAAGCGGTCCATCGCCGTACCCAGGATTGGGTTGATTAGACCGCCGATCAGATAGGTGAGTGTCATGACCAGTCCGAGTTCCCCGCGACTCGCGCCGAACTCCTTCGCCAGCGGCGCGGCAATGACGCTGAAGCAGGTGACGATGGTGCCCGTGGCAGCCGCCTGCGTGAGCATGCCGATGGCGACCTGCCACCATCCGGCATAAATGGTCTTCTTCATGCGCCCTACTACGTCTCCCGCACGCTATTGCAGACGATCATACATTACCTGATCATCCGCTAGGTGAGGACGCATCTGGAGACTCGCTGTGAATGCTGAAGAGCTTTGGTCGAGACTCGCCATTCAAGATCTAACGAATCGATATGCACTATATGTCGACACCAAGCAGCTCGATCGATTGATCGATCTATTTTGGTCTGACGCGATCTTCGATGAGTCGGCTCTAGGCGCAGGTCCGTTTGGCGGACAAGCGGCGATTCGAGATTATTTTCTGGCTGCCCTGCCGTTGGTTTCCGAGCTCATGCACATCACAAGCAATCTTGTGATCGATTTCGGCGTCGACTCGGAGGCCAGGGGAACTTCAACTTTATTTTTCGAAGGAAAAGATCCGAAAGGGAATTTGCAGCGCCTGAAGGGTTACTTTCACGACGTCTACCGGCAACATTCCGGTCAATGGAGATTTCAATCCCGGACCCTGATGTTACTTTAAGTCGCACCATGGCAGACATACCGGATCGCAGCGTTACATATTCAACACACCGGACCCATCTGGAGCTCGACGCTAAGCCGATGTCTTGAGTTTGGCGTGTGGGGTCCTTTCCTCATCGACGAAGAACATCAAAGTCGCCTTCCGATCCATGAATCGCTCCTCGTCCTCGATGATCTGCCTCGAGACCACGGGATCGGCGAGCTGCTTCATCATGAGATCATAATCGGCTTCGGCTGCGAAAGTGACTTCTGTAACGACATCGAATTGCGGTGCATTGTCGACGCCGAGTCCTTCCGGCCGATAAGCCAGATCGTGGCGAATATAGTTGCGGGCATAGTCACTGAAGTAGGGCAGTAGACGCAGTGCCAACGGGACATGCCGATTTTCGTAGTGGTCGCGGAACTGCTCGAGCGTCATCCCCGGCTTTCGTCTGAAAAGAAACGTGAGCTTTTTCATCGCCTGTCCCTCTCAATGAATTCTCGCTGCGGTCGAGCATTGCCGGCTCAACCAGAGGGCATACCGCTTCGTGCGGCGACCAAGTCCTCGCGCGTACCATACGTGTACTCGAGATCGTCGGCACGCGTGCCCGTGATGGCCATGAACCTAGGGTCCGCCAGCTCGGCAAAAATGTCGAGGCGGTCGAATTTGGGGGTCCAACCCAATTCACTTCGCGTTCGCGGGCAGCGGCAGCGGCTGCACACCGAAAAAATGACCAGCGCTATCGCATTGCCAAACAGCACCTGCGCCTCCGCAAAATCGATCGAGCGGGTCGGCAAACCGCGCAGCCGCGCGACCTCCGCCGCGAGCGAGCGCCAGTTCGTTTCGCCCGACACGGCGTGATACAGGGCGCCCGACACTCCTCGTTCAAGCACCAAGGCATAAATGTCGGCAAGATCATCGACGTGGATGCTGCTCATCACGTTTAGGCCGGCACCGAGATAACAAATCGCACCACTGCGGGCTGACGCGTGCAGCGCCGCCAGCCCCCGCGCCGTGCCGTGGCCCCAGATGAGCGGCGGCCGGACAACCATGGCGTGGACGCCTCGCTTGGCGGCCGCCCGCACCCAGTTCTCTGTGTCACAGCGGGCCGCAACACGCGGAAACGGGGTGAATGCATCACCCTCGGCATAGCTGGCTTCGTGCCACGCGCCGTCGGTTTTATGATTGAGAACACCGGTTCCGCTCGTATAGATGAACCGCTTCCCCGAGCCCGCCAGAGCGTCCAGCAGGAGTTTGACCACGACGAATTCCTGCGAGAAGTCGATGCGCGGCATGAAGCAGACGGCATCGAAGCGCGCCAGCGAGCGCACGATCGGCGCCGGCGTCGCCAGATCTCCCATGACGGCGGTCAAGCCGGCTGTCAAGAGACTTCGCTCCGCAGCCTCATTGCGCGCCAGCCCGGCCACTTCGTGGCCGGTGTCGGCGAGCAGTCTCGCAAGCCTGCCTCCGACAAACCCAGTGGCGCCGATTACCAGTATGCGCATGCCGGAATGCCGCAGTCTATTGAACGGATTCCGTGACGCCGGCCAGCGTTTGTACCGCCTTGTCGCGAGGAAGCGCTCGAATGCGCATCGCATCATCATAGGTCCCGCTCGCGTGGAGCGCCGGGCCTTTTTTGATGTTCGCGAGTACTTCGTCGGCGACTTGGGCAGGATCAGCCGCACCCATCGGGCCATCGAAATTTACGCCGAGCCGCTCCATTGCCGGCGTTCGCGTAAGGCCGAGGATTGCTCCGAGCACATCGACGCCTTTTTTGCCGACCTCGTACCACAGCATCTCGGTGAACGTGTTGATGAACGCCTTGACGGCGGAATAAACACCGTTGCCCGGGCTGCCGCCACAGCCCGATATCGAGCTGCACATGATGATCCCGCCGCGCCCGCGCTGCGTCATTCCTGGGGCAAAATGGCGTGCAAGACGCATAGGCGTCATGACGTTCAACATGATCATCCGCTCGGATTCTTCGAGAGGTCGATCGACGAAGTATTTGAATCCGGTGTCGGCACCGGCGTTGTATATCAAAAGCCCCACTTCCCGATCCTGGGTCGCCTCGACGATCTTCGGGACGCAATCGGCGCTCGAGAGATCGAGCGACAGGGTAAGCACGTCACCGCCAAACCGCTTCCGGATGTCCGCCGCCACGGCAGCGAGCGGACCGGGCTTTCGCGCGATGAGCAGCAGGCTGAGACCCTTCTGGGCGAGGCGCTCAGCCAACGCGGACCCGACCCCTTCCGATCCTCCCGCAATGACCGCCCACGGGCCATAGGTTTTTGCGAAGCCGGCGTCGGTCATGACAAAGTCTCTTCTGTTGGTTTTGCGATGATCAAGCATGCTCTAGTAAGCCGCTTGCATAAAATCCACGCGGGATGATCTTGGTTGCATATCGCCTTGTCCCTAGGCGCACAGCGGCCGGCCGGCTGGGGCCGGACGCCGATCTCGGCCGATCAACCTTGCCTAGCGCTCGTCGACGGCCTCATCATTCCTGTAAGCACCATGCCAATTACAGCAGGCAGTCATGATTAGAGGCATACATCACGTTGCCGTTCACGTCCGGGACTTGGACCGGATGATTGAGTTCTATAAGGACGCGTTTGGGTTCGAGGTGGTGGGCGAGGAGTTCAGCTGGCGTGACACCGCATGGCTAGATCAGCTGTTGGACGTGCCCGGATCCGCGGCGCGGGGCGCCATGCTGCGCGCCGGCAGCTGCTACATGGAGCTCTTCCAATTCAGCGCGCCCGAGCCGGTATCGACGCGGCCGTTGCGGCCGTTCGACAAGGGTTACACCCATTTTTGTGTCGATGTCACGGATATCGAGACGGAATACGAGCGCTTGAAGACCTTGGGGATGACCTTCGGGGCTCCTCGTCCGATGGACGCGGGCCACGTGAAGTCCGTGTATGGGCGCGACCCCGAGGGCAACGTGATCGAAATCCAGCAGACTGCCGACCATTGCGAGTTCCGGCTGGATAAATTACCGGAGATCCCCACTTAGGATTTTTCCGGAGCCGGCCATCCGCCGGAGCTTATGACGAAGTCCGTAACTACCCTCGACGATAAGTACCTGCAACCGACGGGTCGCGTGTTCATGTCGTCCAACCAGGCGCTCACCCGCTTGCCGCTCGACCAAGCACGGCGCGACCGCGCGGCCGGACTGAAGACGAGCGGTTTCATATCCGGCTACCGCGGCTCGCCGCTCGGTGTCTACGACTCCTCGTTGTGGGCCGCTCAAAAGCTCCTGGATGCTCACTCGATCCGCTTCGTTCCGGGTCTGAATGAAGAGCTCGCGGTCAGCGCGATCCGCGGCACCCAGGAGCTTGATTGGTTCGGAAAGTCCGGCTTGGACGGCGTCTTCGGCCTCTGGTACGGCAAAGGCATCGGGGTGGACCGCGCGTGCGAGTCGCTCAAGCTCGGCAATTTCGAAGGCGCATCGGCCAAAGGCGGCTTTCTCGCCATCGCCGGTGATGATCACGGCGGCAAATCCTCCGACAGCGCGCATCAGTCCGAACAGACATTGATGGCGGCCTTCCTGCCGATCCTGTATCCGGCGACCATCGGCGAGATCCTGGAATTCGGCATGTTTGGCTGGGCGATGTCGCGGTACAGCGGGTGCTACGTGGCGCTCAAGTGCATCACCGACACGCTCGATCTCACCGCCGCGGTCGAGCTACCCGACATTCATCAGCCCTACACGATCCCGACGGATGTCGCGCTGCCGCCCGGCGGCCTGAATTTGCGACAAAACCAAGCGCCGCTGGTCGAAGAGGATCGCCTGGTCAACTGGCGACTGCCGGCGGCCACCGCGTTCGCGCGCGCCAATGGGATCGATCGAACGGTGATCGACGGCGAGCGGCGCAGCCTAGCCATCGTGAGTGCGGGCAAGGCGTATCTCGACACGCGGCAGGCGCTGTCGGATCTCGGCCTCGACGATGCCGCCTGCCGCCGCCTCGGCATCCGCCTCTACAAGCCCGGACTCATCTGGCCCATGGACAGGGAAAGTTTGGTGGAGTTCGCCGCCGGGAGCGATGCATTGCTCGTGGTCGAGGAAAAGCGGCCGGTGATGGAAGATCAGGTCGCCCGACATCTCTATGCGCTCGGCGCGGATATGCGGCCGGATCTCGCCGGAAAACGCGATCTGAAGGGAGCTGCCCTTCTTCCGGCGACCGGTGAGCTCGCCGTGGCACAGGTACGCCGCGCCATCCTGCTGCTCTGCGAGCAGGTCGGAATCGCGGATCGGGATCTCGAGCGCGCCGCGGCGGCGTTTCGCGAACTCGAGACCCGTGCGGCGGGCGTCGGCGCCGCGCGCATTCGGCCCGCGTATTTTTGCTCCGGCTGTCCCCACAATACGAGCACCAATATCCCCGAGGGCTCGCTCGCACTCGGCGGCATCGGCTGCCACGGCTTGGTCGCGGTGGTGATGGACCGCAATACGCTGCAGTTCATGCCCATGGGCCACGAGGGCTCGAACTGGACGTCGGTCGGGCCGCTGGTCGACACGCCGCATGTCTTTGCGAACATGGGCGACGGAACCTATTCGCACTCGGGCATTCTCGCCATTCGAGCAGCGGTGGCGGCCAAGGCCAACATCACTTACAAGCTGCTCTACAACGATGCGGTCGCGATGACCGGCGGGCAGCCGGTGGAATTGCAGATGACACCGATCGATATGGTTCAACAGCTGTTGTCCGAGGGAGTCAAGCCGGTGCGGCTGGTATCCGACCATCCCGAGCAGTACAGGCAGGCACAGTTGCCCGCAACGGTCAGCGTGCACCATCGCGATGAGCTCGAGCGCATTCAGCGCGAGCTGCGCGAGGTGCCCGGCGTATCCGCCATCGTTTATGAGCAGACTTGCGCCGCCGAGAAACGCCGTCGTCGCAAGCGCGGGCTCATGGACGATCCGCAGCGGCGTGTCTTCATCAACCCCGAGGTATGCGAGGGCTGCGGCGACTGCTCGGTGCAATCGAATTGCATCAGTGTGCAGCCGCTGGAAACCGAGTTCGGCAGAAAGCGCAAGATCGATCAATCGACTTGCAACAAGGATTACAGCTGCGTGAACGGGTTCTGTCCCTCGTTCGTCACGATCAGCGGTGGGAAAATCGCCAAGCGGGCGGCCGCTGATTCGGGGGATTTCGAGCGGATGATCGCCGCCCTGCCTGAGCCGCGCATCGCTGCGCTGGACGACAAGGGGTACAACATTCTCGTCGGAGGAATCGGCGGGACCGGCGTCCTCACCATCGGTGCGCTGATCGGCATGGCGGCTCATCTGGATGGCAAGGGTTGCAGCATCCTCGACATGACCGGCATGGCGCAGAAAGGCGGCTCGGTGACCAGCCACATCCGCATCGGCGCCGATCCGAAGAGGATCTACACTTCCCGTCTGAGCGAGGGGATGGCGGATCTGCTCATTGCGTGCGACATGATCGTGGGTTCCGGACCTGTGGTGCTGAGAACGATGCGTCCAAGACACACGGCGGCGATCGTCAACACCGACGTATCGCCGACCGGCGAGTTTCAGACGCGCAATGATATGGATTTGAGCAATGAGCCGATGCGCGTCGCTATCGCCGATGCGCTCGACGGCGGCCGACTATTTGCTTTGCCCGCGAGCAAGCTCGCCGTGGAATTGATGGGCGACAGCATCGCGACCAATGTCCTGATACTGGGTTATGCGATTCAGCAGGGCTTGTTGCCGGTCTCGCTCGCATCGATCGAGCAGGCCATCCGCTTGAATGCGACCGCGGTCGATTCGAACCTGCGCGCCCTGACGGTCGGCCGCGTGGCCGCCCACTCGCCCGAAACGCTCGAGCGCTTGCTGGGGAACAAACCCGAGGTCCCTGCCCTCGCCACCGTCGAGGACGTCCTCGAGAGCCGCACTCGCCTGCTCACTTCGTACCAGAATGCGCACTATGCCGAGACTTACCGCCGGTTCGTGCAGGACATACGACGACGCCTCGAGGCGCGCCACGTGAAGGGCGATGTCTTCGTGCGCCAGGTCGCTCTCACTCTAGGCCGCCTGATGGCCTACAAAGATGAATACGAAGTCGCGCGCATGTACACGGACCCGAAATTCATGCAGCGGCTGCGCGAGCAGTTCGCGGGGGATTTCGAGCTGAGCTTCCATTTGGCGCCGCCGCTCCTTCCCGGCCGCGGTGACGGCGGCCGACCCAAGAAGCGTCGCTTCGGGGCCGGGACGCTTTCCCTGTTCAAGCTGCTGGCGTCCCTGAAAGGACTGCGCGGCACCGCATTCGATCCGTTCGGCTATACCGCGGAGCGGCGCATGGAGCGCCGGCTCGTCGGCGACTATCGAGCGCTCATCGATCGCGTCACGGACGAGATCAACCCTGTGAACCTGCCTGCCGCTGTCGAGCTCGCGGCCGCCGCGGGACGAGTCTCGGGATATGGTCCCGTCAAGGATGCTGCGCTGCAGGCGTACCAGGAGGAGCTCCCAGCGCTCCTGCAGGCGTTCGCATCGGCGCAGTCTCAGCCGCGCGCGGCCTGAGCGCACTGATCCTTTCGTTACCGGGCTTTCACGACCTCGCCGAATTCCTCGTACACCGCGCCGACGATGGGCTGGCCCATCGAATCCGGCAGCGGCATGCGCCCGCTCGCGGCGAGCGCGTTCATCGCAGCGAGCGAGGCGCCGATGTCGTCGGTCTCGATGTCATAGACCGCCATATAGCGTGAAGGATTGGCGCTGCCCGGAACGATATTGGTATGAAAACGAAATCGCTGGGCTTGCGCGAACGATTTGATGCTTACGATTTGCTGCAGATGGGTGTTCTGGTACCAATCGTTAAATTCCTTGTCCTTGCCCTCGACCGCATTGGTGAATATGACCAGCTTGTATTTCTTCGCCATACTTTCGCACCCTCGCTTTGAGACCAGGGGTCGCGTCCCCGGTCGTGGATCAAGTAAATCGCGCTGCCTCAAAGCAGCGCGCCTCACGAAACCATTGGCCTCTCAATCCGATAATCCTTGGGCGACGCCCGATAGTCCTTGGGCGACACCCCGTATGCGGACTTGAACATGCGGCTGAAGTGCGCGGCGCTCTTGAAACCGGCCATGCCGGCGATTTTGTGAATGGGATATTGCCGGAATGCATCGCACACCAGCCAGTCGCGCGCCCTGGGCAGGCGCTCGCTCCACAACAGCTCCGAGAAACACGTGTCATTGGCCTTCAACACATAACAGAGGTAGCGTGGGGAAATACCGCAATACTGCGCGACCCACTCGCTGGTTAGATCGGGGCTCGTGACGTATTTTTCGATGCACTCCCGGATATCGGCGAATCGCTTGTCGACCAAACTGCAGGGTTGCGCCGCGCCTGCGATCTGGTCGCCGACACCATCCGACATGGACTCGAGGAATGCCTCAGCCAGCGGATCGGCGGCGCGCCGGCTCAATCGGTCGCCCTCGAAACACAGGATCTCGAGCAGGCTCGTCACCACCTGCCGATGTCCCGTATCGACCTCGAAGCACGTGCTCAAATGCTTGGCCCAGGGCATGCGCGACAGTATCAGATGCTCCGGCACCACGGCCAAAGCGCACTCGAAACTGCCGCTCTCGTGCACCGAGCACTGAGTGTAAAACGGCTCGTCCGCATTGATGACTGCACAGCGGCCCGGCGCGACGGTGTACGAGCCGGCAGGGCTGACCACGTCCATCTCTCCTTGGAGAACGAAATAGAGCAACCGTACGGCGGCCTGGCGTGAGCGGATGTGATGCCAGGAGCGCCGGAAGGAGATGTCGGTTCCGTTGAGGGAGTGCATGAAAGTCACGGGCCCGCTGAGCCCCGTACGAATGACCGATCGCACCTCGCGGGGGCGCGGCGCCACGTCCAGGTCGCCGTCGGTAAACTCGTCATGCACCATGACCGCAAGACCGCGGCGAAGCTCCGCCACGTCGCGGCCCGAATACGCGAACAAAGTCTGCATTACTCCCCCCCCTGGACCAATACCGGATCGAATATTGACACTAACTCGGGGACAAGACTATGCAAAGCCTCGAATCGACCGGGCGCAGCCGGTTCTTATGGGACATGGCGCCGTCGCGGGTTCAACTGCGCCTGTTGCGGGTCAGAAATTCGATCAAGATTCGATTCACCGCTTCCGGTTGCTCTTCCACCACGGAATGTCCCGCCGCCTGCACCAGATGGACGCCCTCGAGCCGCGTACACGTCGTGTGCATGCGTTCAAATGAGCCCGGGGACTGATAAACGGCCCATTCGCTCGAGCCTCCGATGTAGCAAGCCGGGACGTCGATGGTCTTGCCGGAATAGGCATTTAGCCCCGAGTCGGGGCTGAATACCCCGTCGATGCGATAGTAATTGAGTCCGCCTTGGAAGCCCGTCCGCTGGAATTCCTGACTGTAGACTTGCAGATCGGCCTCCGTCATCCACTTGCAGGCGGCGACTTGCGCCGGTGAGGGCTGGTATTGCGCCATCGTCGCAGCAACGCCCATGCCGAGATCCATTATGTAATAGGTCGGCATCTTCGCGAGCTCCGACGCCGTCCATCCTGTCAAAGGGAATGGTCTATTCCCCTTCCAGTCCGCGCTCTTGTAGTAGTAGTACTCGCGCAGCAGGTCGTGCACGCCTTGAGGCGCGTGCCACATATCCTCGTTCGCACCCCGTGTGGCGTAGTACCAGGCGTAATGTTTCCTGGGCCGCGGCAGGGCAGCCAGTTCCTTTTCGATGTCGACGTGCGCGGGTTGGCTGCGGTGATTGTCAGCCGTGCCCAACGGTAGAGCGGAATCCCCTAGAAAAGGCGTGCTCACCGACACGACCGACAAAAAGACGTCGGGACGCAGCCGTGCGCACCACTGAGCCGTCGGCCCTCCCCAGTCATGGCCGACCACCGCGGCAACCTGCTCGTACCCAAGAGCACGCACAACGCCGAGAACATCGCCCACACGATTCAACATCGAATAGGGCAGAACGGAGTCGTCGAAAGTGACTGGTTTGGAGGCGCTTCTTCCATAGCCGCGCGCATCGGGCGCGATCACGTGAAAGCCGGCAGCTGCAAGGGAAAGTAGCTGATTTCGCCACGTGTAGGCGAGCTCAGGAAAGCCGTGCAACAACACCACGCAGGCCTTGGCCGGCGGCTCGAAGCCCGCCTCGAGAACGTGCACGACCAGATCGTTATTAGTGTCAACCCGTCGGGAACGCACGCCCGGTGGCAGAGTGTTTTTCCCATACTCAACGCCGCGATTTTCTTGCGCGCCCGCATCTCCTGGTCGTATCGCTTCGCCGGCAGCCAGGACACCGTTCGCGCCAAGGAAGCTCAGCGCCTGCAGGAAGTGACGTCTGGAAATGAGGCTCATGTCTTTAGAGTGCCGCGGAAAACCCGAAGTCGCCGCTCAAGCCAGTCTATCTCACCAAGTTTCGTATCGGTATGGCGCCGGCCCTCTGGCCGGACTTATGATTCAAGCGCCTGCGCGACCTGCGACGGAAATTGAAACCGACGTGTCAACATTACCGAATGAGTTTGCTCTAGAGTGAGCGCGCGCATTGCGCGCGCCCCGGACCGCGCATTGCTTCGCCGCCCCGCTGAGGTCGAATCTGGAGAGCCGTTGTTGACTACGTTGTCAGATTACCAGGCCCGCTATCAGTACATCGTGCTGTCGCGGGATGCGAGCGGTGTACTGACCGTCCGGTTTCATTGTCGCGGCGAAAAATTCGTGTGGGGTTTTCCGCAGCACGAGGAGGTTGCCGACTGTCTGCTGCAAATCTCGCGGGATCGCGAGAACAAGGTCGTGATCGTCACCGGCACGGGCGATGTGTTCCTGGATGAGTTCGAGCCTGTCCCGGACATGGCGGCGATGTTCAAGCCGACGTTCAAGGATTTCTGCTCTCATCACCTGGCCGTGGGGCATCGCCTGATTCAGAACCACCTCGACGTGGAAGTGCCCATGATCGGCGTCGTGAATGGGCCGGCGGGCATACACGCCGAACTCGCCGTTCTCTGCGATATCGTCCTCTGCGCCGATGACGCGTATTTCTCGGACACCGCTCATTTTCCAAACGGCATCACACCGGGCGACGGCGTGCACATCGTCTGGCCGGAGCTTCTAGGCGTGAACCGCGGCCGCTACTTCCTGCTGACGGGCGAGAGAATTTACGCGGACGAGGCGAAACGGCTCGGAATCGTGGCGGAAGTCATGCCGCGGGCAAAGCTCGAGGCGCGCGCCAAGGCGCTCGCCGCCGAGCTCGCGCGCCACGACGGCATCATGCTTCGGCACACACGCGCGGTGCTGGTTCAGAAGCTGCGCGAGGAGGCCGCGCGGCTCCTGCCGCTGGGCCTGCATGCCTCTTACGGGAGCGCGATGGCGGCGGCGCAGCTGGCGATCGGCGAAACGACCGGGACGAAGCCGAAGTGATCGGAGGTGCAGCATGGCGATCGGCAGCGAGATGGCAAAATCGTTCGACAGGCTGATCGAGGGCATATCGCTGCCTCGCGATCGGCGGCCCCAGAAGCAGCCTGATCTCAGATTGCCGTCGAACACGGTCATCGTGTCGGTCGACAGTCACTGGTCTGCCTACGAAGACATCTTCCACGACGCCTTTCCAGCGCATCTCAAGCACAAGGCGCCGCGGCCGGTCATCACGGGCCAAGGGACGCGTGACTTCTTTATCGAATGGTATGTCGAGGGTAAAGGCTTCCTGCCGGATGCCGTGCGCAAATCGTTCACTGCATTCGAAGGCGTTCCGGGCGCGACCGACATCGCAGATCGAGTGCGCTATCTGGACACCGAGGGCGTCCAGAAAGAAATTGTCTTCGGCAACGGCATCAGTCTGTTTCTGGCTTTTCCCGACCTCGAGGTGCGCGAGTGGGTCTTTAGGATCTACAACCGGCACCTCGCAGACATGCAGCGTCGGGCGCCCGGCCGTTTCTATGGTTGCGGCTTCGTCAATTACTGGGACATGTCGAAGGTTCGAGACTCCCTCGCGGAGCTGAAAGCGCTCGGGCTGAAGACATTCTTGCTGCCGATTCATCCGAAGGGCATCAATGGCGCCGAGCTCAACTATTGCGCGCCGGAGATGGCGCCGCTTTGGGAAGCGATCGAGGAGGCCGGGCTCCCCGTCTGTTTTCATATCGGCGAATTTTTCAGGGACGGTCCCGGCGGCTTCGGCACCTCGGTCATGATCAGCCTGGGGCCTTTCCGCAAGACGCTCGGCGAATTGATCTTCGGCGGCATCTTCGATCGCCACCCAAGTCTCAAGGTGGTGTTCGTCGAGGCGGAATTGAACTGGGTGCCCGGGGCGTTGCAAACGGCCTCCATGCTCTACGAATGTTTCATGCCGTTTCTCGAACCCAAGATCAAGCGTCATCCACGCGAGTACTGGGCGACTAATTGCTACGCCAGCTTCATCCATGACCCTGCCGGGTTGTCGATGCTGAAAACGATCGGCGCCGATCGGGCCATGTGGAGCGCTGACTTTCCGCACCAGGAAAGCAGCTATGGCTACAGCTGGGACGTCATCCGGCAGGTGCTGGATATCACCACGCCGGACGAGGCCAGAATGATTCTCGGGGGTACGGCGTTGGAAGTATTTGATCTTTACTGAAGCCAAACCCGTCGCCGATAGACCCTGCGCGCGGGCGCCCGGACAGGGACGTCGTTTGGCATCCGCTCAATAAGGCTTCCAACTCTCCGCGACGTTCTTCTCCGGCTGAACCCCGAAACTGTTCGTCGCCATCACCAGCATGGCGTAGTTGCCGACAATGAAGACGAGCTCCATCAGCTGGAGTGTCGAGTAACGCTCGGCCAGGACAGCCCACGTCTTGTCGGCCACGAAGTGGTGGAGAATCAGTTCATCCGCTGCCCGGACCAGAGCTTGCTCGCCTGCGGGCAGCCCCACTCCGTCTCCCCGAGCCGCCGCCACCTCGTCTTCGGAAAGACCGATTTTTTTTGCGACGGCGTCATGGATGGGTGCCTCATATTCGCCCCCGCACAATGCCAGCGTCTTCAGGATCAAGATTTCCCGGTCGCGCACCGACAGGTGCGAGTTGAACACCAGCTCTTCCGCGAACGAGATGAATTTATCGTACACGCCGGGGTGGTTGACCATGGTCCGGACGAGATTGAGGTTCTCGCGGCCGGTCCCGACTCTGGCGAGCTTGCTCTGTTCGGGTGTGAATTCACCGGGCGGAATCGGCTGGATGCGCGGAACGGTCGTGTGCATGTATCGATCCTCGCTTTTATAATCGTCAGATCGCCTTTTGGTCGATCGCCATCGCGACGACAGCCTCGAGATATAGCGCGATCCAAGCGGCGTCGACATTCTGCATTTTCATCTGGACTATGGTGGTCGAGGTGCCGATGACGAGATAAGTCAATCTGTCCGGGTCCACACTGTGCAATGGCTCGCCTCTGGCGAGGCCCGCCTCGATGAGATCGCGATGAAACTTCATCGCTCCCGTCATGAACCGCTGATAGTACGGCCAAATTTTTTTTTGGAAGCTCGTTCCCCAATTGACCCATACCCTCGCGTACTCCGGATGAGTCTCGCAAGAGTCAGCGAAGTCGCGCAGCACGGCCGCGAGTTGCTCACGCACGGTTGCAAACCGGGAGGTCGCGCTCGCGGACCGAGCCGAGAAGAACCGCTCGACTTCATCGACGACGGCCTCGATCAAGGCAGCGCGAGTAGGAAAGTAGTCGAACACCGTCGGTACCGAGACGTGCGCCTCGGCGGCTATGTCGGCGTGGCCGGCCGAACCGATGCCCTCGTGCGCGAACGCCCGCAGCGCGCATCGCAGCAGCTGAGCCCGCCGCTCCTCCACGGCCATTTTTGGCGCTCGGCGCGGAGCGCGGGCCTCTGTAGTGGGGGATATTGAACGCATACCGACAATATTATCACCGATAGATCCGTCGTTGATAATTTTGTCACCATATGACAGGCTCGGCAACGGTAGGCTCGAAACACGGGGGGAGGAGTCATCGTGGAGGACACTGGCGCCTTAGTGCGCTCAATCGACTCGACTGACGGGCCTATCCCCACGATCGCCTTCCCGCCGATCGGATTGACCAAGAAATGCCCGGAACTCGGCACGGGGGCTGTACCGACGGATATCTACCACGATCCGGCGATCTACCAGAAAGAGCTCGAGGCAATCTTCAAGCGCAGCTGGTACATGATCGGCCGCGCCGAGGACATCGCCAGCCCCGGGGACTTTCTCGTGTACGAGCTGCCGACGTTTCGCGATTCGACCTTGGTCTGCCGAGACAGGAGCGGCAACGTCAACGCCTTCCACAATGTATGCACACACCGCGGCAACGTCGTCGAGCATCGCGCGTCCGGTAAGTGCGCGGACAGGTTTGTCTGCCGCTTTCACGGTTGGAGCTACGGCCTCGAGCAGGACGGCAAGACGGTGTTCGTACCGCTGAATGTCGAAATCTAATTCGCCATTGGCTGCGCGCCTGGCGTTGAGCCACGGCAGTCTCATCAACGTGCCGCCGCCGCACTTGAGGCAGCTCGTCGCCGCGTTGCCGCCGGACGTCCCCGTCGCGATCGAGACGCCCTCGGAGAGCTTTCTGTCTTCTCCGCTCAGCGCGCGCGACAAGGCGCGGTTTCTGATGCAGCCGGGAATATTTCTCCGATTGGAATTTCGAGGAACAAGGGATCAGGAATGCACGATCGTAAAGTTAGTTGGCTACAGATACCGCTGCTGCTGATTGCCGGCGCCGCATTTGCCGGCGCACCAACGGGCCAGTCTCCGGAAGAGCAAGTCGCCGCCGACAGCGCACTTCTCGATTCCAGTGCCGGTGGCGATTGGCCCGGCTACGGCCGCACCTTCGGCGAGCAGCATTTCAGTCCGCTCGCGCAGATCGATGAGCGCAGTGTCGGCCATCTCGGCCTCGCCTGGTACATGGACCTCGGCCCCGCCAGCCCGTACACCCAACCGATCGCGGTGAACGGCGTGCTCTATTTTTCGCAAGGCATGAGCATCGTCCATGCCGTCGATGCGCAGACTGGAAAGCTCCTCTGGCGCTATGACCCCGAGGTGGCGAAACACGGCGGCAAGGAACTGTACTGGTTCTGGGGAACGCGCGGAATCGCCTGGTGGAACGGCAAGGTGTACACGAGCACGGGCGACGGACGGCTGATAGCGCTCGACGCCAAGACGGGAAAGCCCGTGTGGAGCGCGCAGACGACCGATCGGGGCAGCGGCCAATACATCACCGGCGCACCCCGCGCTCTCGACGGCAAGATCGTCATCGGGCAGGCCGGCGGCGACGTGAGCGCCACGCGGGGATACGCGACCGCCTACGACGCCGAGAGCGGCCGTCAGCTCTGGCGCTTCTATATGGTTCCGGGCGACCCCGCGAAAGGCTTCGAGAATAAAGCCATGGAGATGGCGGCCAAGACCTGGACAGGCGAGTGGTGGAAGTACGGCGGCGGCGGCGAACCATGGAACGCCTTCGCCTATGATCCCGAGACGCACACAGTGATCATCGGCACCGGCAACGGCTACCCGTGGAACACCAAGTTCCGCTCGCCGAGCGGAGGCGACAATCTGTTCCTATGTTCGCTGGTCGCCTTGGACGCTGACACCGGCGAGTACAAGTGGCACTACCAGTTCAATCCCGCGGAAAGCTGGGACTACAACGGCGCGATGGACATTGAGCTCGCCGACATCGTGATCGACGGCAAGCTTCGCAAGGTAGCGATGTCCGCGCCAAAGAACGGCTTTCTCTACGTCATCGACCGGACCGACGGCAAACTGATCTCGGCCGAGAAAATTGCCAAGGTCACCTGGGCCAGCCGCATCGACATCGCGACCGGCCGACCCGTGGAGGATCCCAACGACCATTTCACGAATGGTACGGATTTCGAGATGTGGCCGTCTTCGCGCGGCGCGCACAGCACGATGCCGATGGCTTACAGTCCACAGACGAAGCTCCTCTACATCCCGAAGATCGAAATGGGCTTCACGGTGAACGATCGCGGCGTGACGCCGGACAGCTACTGGACGGTGAATTTCGGGCCTCCGAAACCCAACCCATTGCAAAACACGAGCGTCTTGCTGGCTTGGGATCCGACGACGCAGAAGCCCGCGTGGCAGGTCAAAACACGCAGCGGGCTCAACGGCGGCATCCTTGCGACCGCCGGCAATTTGATATTCCAGGGCCAGATCGACGGCCGTTTCAGCGCATATACCGCGAGCAACGGAGTGGAGCTCTGGAAGTTCGCCGCGCAGGCTCCGATCATTGCAGCACCCATCAGCTATATGGCGGGCGGCAAGCAATACGTGACGGTGATGGTGGGAATCGGGGGAGGCGCCGCCAGCACACCGTTCAGTTACGACGGCATCATCGTGGATTACCGAACACAGCGGAAGCGCGCACTGACGTTAGTGCTCGACGGCCGCGCTGAATTGCCGCCCGCTCCACCTCCGTTCGTCGTGAAGGCGGTGCCGGATCCGGACTATCATGCGAATCCCGCGCTCGAAGCCAAGGGGGCGCATCTGTTCACGCGGACTTGCTATCTGTGTCACGGCGGCGGAGCGATCAGCGGCGGCGCGGCACCGGATCTGCGAGCCTCGCACGTCCCGCTATCGGCGCAGGCCTTCTCGTCGGTGCTTCGCGGCGGTGCGCTCGCCGCCAACGGGATGCCCAAGATGACCGATCTTTCGGACGACGATCTCGCCGCGCTTCGGCAATACGTGCGCAGCCAGACCGCGAAACTCCGGGACTCGCAGCGCTGACTCAGGCCGGCTCGAGGCCGACGACGAACAGGCACGACGACCAGCCGCGCTCACTTTGCCAGCCATGCACGACGCCCGGAATTACCACGCTATCTCCGACCGAGAGACGCACGGCGCCGGCTTCGAGCATGAGTTCCACCTCGCCGCTCAGGATGTAATGGAAATCGATGCTGTCGGTGCGGTGCCGCTGCTGAAGCGTCGCGCCGTCGAACTTCATCTCGAACCAGGCGACAGCGCCGGGCGGCATGGCAACCGGCAGCACCACGCCCTTGCGAGGCCGCGCGATGCGTGGGCTGGGCTCCATCTCGCAAAGCTTGGCGATGCGCAGCGACGCGCTGTGCTCGCCCTCGCGGACGCTCGAATCGTCCGTCTTGAGTCCGGCGGCCTGCGCCGCTCCCAGGATTTTCTCTTCCTGCGAGATCACCCTGGAGCGGCCATCCGGGCCCACGCCAGTCACCACATGCTTAGGCATTCCCTCACCCCTATTGATCGTCAGGCGCAATTATAAGGACCTTATCCCATGGACCGGCCCGCGTTTGCATCCAGGGATACGCCGCTCACAGGCTTGGACAAGTCGGCCTGCATAGGGCGAGCCGTCGTCGCTACCGCGCAGCGAACCGGCGGATGTCTGCGACAAAAATATCGCTGACCTCCGCCGCGGGAAACTTCCCGCCGCGCTGGAACAGGCTCCATTGCACGATGTTGAAATACCGCTCCGCCCAGGAGCGCGGAATGCGTACGAATTCCCCGGGAAAGAGCGCAACGGCCGTCGGTGCCGTCACATAGCCCGCGATCGGCAGGTCTCGGTCGAACTCGTAATAGAGCAGAGCCGACGACCCGCTCGTGCGGGTGAACCAATACAACGCCACGGTGGCAACCATGAAATCGAGAGAAAGTCCGACACCTCTCTCGTGGTCGGACCAGTCGAACAACCTTTCGCCGATGAACGCGACTAACCCCGCCGGCGAATCGTTCAAGCCGTAAGCAAAGCTTGCCGGCGCGCGCGAGAACAGGAGGTAGTGCGGCAGCGTGGTCGGATGCGGTCTGGCCTGCCATACCTGCTCGCCCGCACTCAGCGGCAGGCTCGCGCGATCGCTGGGCGGTGCGCCGTTGATGGAATTGAGGTGCAGGCCCACGACCCGCTCGGGCGATCGCAGCGCCATTTCCGCACCGATCGGCGACCCCCAGTTTCCCCCTTGCACCATATAGCGCCCGTATCCGAGGCGCCTCATCAACTCGGTAAGGATCGTCGCCACGAGCCGGGGCGTAATTCCCCGCCGCATCGTGGAGAAGCCGTGGCCAGGGAGTGACGGCACGATGACATGGAAGGCGGGCTCGCCGGGCGGCGGATCGCTCAGAGGTTCGATCACCTCGAGAAAGTCTATGAAACTGCCCGGCCAGCCGTGCAGCAGGATCAACGCAACGGCGTCGGCACGGCGGGAGCGTCGATGGAGCGCGTGCAAAGTCAGCCCGTCGATTTCGGTGGTGATCTGAGGAATTCGATTCACGCGCGCCTCGAACGCGCGCCAATCGAAGCGATTCAGCCAATGCTCGCGAATGTCGCGGACCAAAGAAGAAGGCGCGCCGTAACGCGGATCGTCTTCGAAGACATCATCGAACTCGCGTGTCGCGCCCAACCGCACGGAGACCTCCGCGAGCTCTGCCGCGGGGATATGTATCTCGAAAGGCCGCACGCCTTCGCCCCGGCACATCGGTCTAGACTAAGCGATCGCTACCTGTTCCGGGCCGCGATAATTGACGGGCGCGCCAATTTTTTTGCCTGACATAGAACTCCTCGCCCGGCTGCGGCGAAATTGCAGGGTTTGCCGCTATAGTGAAGACGTACGGCGGCGCGAGAAAGAGCGCCGCCGCTGACGGGGGAAATCATGCGCGCTCCGAGCGAACCACAGTTTTCCGACTGCCGCCGAGTAACGGCGGCGGAGATGGAAAATTACCAAGAATACGGATGGGTGAAGCTCGCGGCCTTCGCTCTTACTGATGGGCCGCGCGTCCGGCGTCGGCGTGAGATATCGTCTGGATTGTCGGATGATGCGCGCTTTCCCGTGATCGGCTGATGCCCTCCATGAAGCCCCAGCCATTCGAGATCGCTGTGCCGGATGCCGAGCTCGACGACCTGCGCTTGCGCCTCGCGCGCACCCGCTGGGCGGATGATCTCGGCAACGCGGACTGGCGCTACGGTGTCGAACGCGGCTGGCTCGAGGACATGGTCAGGTACTGGCACGAGCAGTACGATTGGCGCGCGGCGGAACGCAAGATCAATCAACTCGGGAATTTCAAGGTCACCATAGACGGTGTCCCACTGCACTTCGCCCACGTGCGCGGCAAGGGCAAGAATCCAATGCCGCTGCTCCTGCTCCATGGCTGGCCGTGGACGTTCATGGACTTCCATGCGTTGGTCGGGCCGCTGTCGGATCCAGCCTCGCACGGCGGCGATCCGTCCGACTCGTTTGATCTCATCATTCCCTCGCTGCCGGGATTCGGCTACTCGATGCCGCTCACCCGCACCGGACTTGACGTCCCACGGAGCGCCGAGCTTTTCGCGAAGCTCATGACGGACGTTCTCGGGTCTTCGCGCTTCGCTGTCGGAGGCGGCGACTGGGGTGCGGTGCTCTGCGGGCAGATCGCGCATGCCTATCCGCAGAACGTCATCGGGCTCCTAACCACCATCCCGCTGTTCCCCGCCCTCGATTTCATGTCGATCACGCCGCAGGATCATGATGCGAGCGAGGCATGGATGCTCGAGCACCGCGCGGCGACCGGAACCTTGAGCGCGAGTCATGTCGCAGTCCACAGCAACGACCCACAGACGCTCGCCTATGCGTTGGTGGACTCGCCGGTGGGAACGGCGGCGTGGATATGGGAGCGGCGACGTGCGTGGAGCGACTGCGACGGCGACTTGCTCGCCGTCCACGATCGGGATTTTTTGTGCACGCTCGCCTCTATCTACTATTTGACGCGCTCGATCGGGACGTCGATGCGCAGCTACTGGGAGCACTTTCGTTCAGGCATGCCCATCAAGCCGTTGCACACTCGCCTCCCGGTGATCGAGGTTCCGTGCGGCTTCGCGGTGCACCCGAAGGACGTCATGCTGGTGCCACGGTCGATCGCGGCAAAAATGACCAATCTGCGCCGTTGGACCGTGATGCCGCGAGGCGGTCATTTCGGCATCTCCGAACAACCCGACGCTATGGTGAATGAATTCCGCACGTTCTTCCGCGCGCTGCGAAGCGCGGGCTGAGGCCCCAAGGAGCGCGATGGCCTGGGCATTGATCGTCATTTTGGCTGTGGTCGGCCTCGCGTTGCTCGCCGGCGGTGCGATTCTGCTAGCGGTCGGCGGCAGCCTTTATTACTTAGCCGCGGGAGTCGCGCTGCTGGCCTCTGCGCTCGCACTCGCGAGGCGAAGCGGTGCCGCCGTCGTCATCTACGCCGGCCTGCTGATTGCGACACTCCTTTGGAGTCTCTGGGAAGTCGGTCTCGACGGCTGGGCGCTCGCCCCGCGTCTGCTCGGTCCGGCCGTCGTGGGGCTCTGCTTTCTCGCGCCGTCCATCCGGCGACGGAGCGGCGCGGCCGCGCGGTGGTGGATCGTCGGACCTCTGCTTGCGCTGGCACTCGTCATCTGCCTGTCGGCCGGTCTCGCCGTTTACCCCGATTATCTCCCGCAGCCGCGAACCTCGTTCACCTCCGCCCCTCCCGGGCCGACGGAGTGGCGACATTGGGGGAATACCATCGGCGGATCGCGCTACGCGCCTGCCAGCCAGATCAACACGGGCAATGTCGACCAATTGGAGGTCGCTTGGGCATACGACTCGAATCGCCCATCGCAACTCATCTCGAGTTTCGAAGCGACGCCGCTCGCAGTCGACGGGCGTCTCTATATCTGTCTGCAGCCGGGCATCGTGTCCGCGGTCGATCAGGATACCGGGCACGAGATCTGGCGCTACACCACACCGGGTTTTGACAAGCTCGACTTTCTCCCGCTCTTCGGCGGTCACTGTCGCGGTGTCTCGTATTTCGCAGCGCCGCAGCCCGTCGAGGATTGCCCGAAGCGCATTCTGTTCTCGACGGGCGACGGCTACTTGATGGCCGTCGACGCGGCCACCGGACGGCGGTGCCGAAGCTTCGGCCAGGATGGCGCCGTCGACTTGAGCGTCGGCATGGGAAATTTGCGAACGGCAACCGGCGCCATTCTCGCCTCGCCCTCATCGCCGCCGGCGATCGTCAATGGCATCGCCGTCATCGGACAATCCGTGAGCGACTTGGGATCGCTCGACGCCCCTCCCGGCGTCATCCGCGGCTACGACGCGGTGACAGGCGCATTGCGTTGGGCCTGGGATGCAGGACGACCGGACCGGACGCTGTTGCAGCCGGGAGAGCTCTATACGCCGGACACGCCGAACGCTTGGGGCGTGTTGAGCGGAGATGAGAAACTCGGTCTGGTCTTCGTACCGACCGGCAACAGCCTGCCCGACTACTTCGGCGGTATGCGATGGAAGTATGCCGAGCCCGTCTCCTCCGCGATCGTGGCCATCGATGTGGCGACCGGCAAAGTGCGCTGGACCTTTCAGACCGTCCACCATGATTTGTGGGACTACGATGTCGGAGCCCAGCCTGTCGCGGTCGATCTTCAGGGACCCGACGGCGTGACGCCGGCCCTGTTCGCCGCAACCAAGCTGGGACAGATCTTCGTGCTCGACCGGCGCACCGGGAAACCGATCGATCCTGTGGTCGAGCAGCCCGTACCCCAAGGCGACGTACCGGGTAACTGGACGTCGCCGACCCAGCCCTTCACGACGGGCTTTCCATCCTTTGCCGGCCCAAAGTTGCGCGAGCAGGACATGTGGGGGCTCACGCCGCTCGACGAGCTGTGGTGTCGAATTCGCTTCAGGCAAGCGCGTTACGAGGGGCCATTCACCCCCGCTGAATCGAACCGCGAATCCATTTTTTATCCGGGCACTGCCGGCGGCATCGACTGGGGCAGTGTTTCCGTCGATGCGGAGCGGGGACTCGTGGCCGTCAACGCGCTGCGTTTCGCCAATTTCGGCCGCCTGGTTCCGCGGAACGATGCTCCCGCGGGCGGCGGCGGCGGGGGCGGCGTGGTGATGTTCCCGATGGCCGGGGCGCCCTACGTCTTCCAGCAAACTCTGTTCATGTCACCGTTGCATGTGCCGTGCATGCCCCCGCCGTACGGAACGATCGCGGTTCTGAACATGAATACGCGCAAGCTCGTCTGGAGCAAGTCGCTGGGGACGGCGGCGGAGTCGGGGCCGCTCAACATTGCAAGCCACTTGCCCATTCGCATGGGCGTGCCGAACATGGGCGGCTCGATGGTGACAGCCGGCGGACTGTTGTTCATCGCCGCCGCTCAAGATCGGATGCTGCGCGCGTACGATATCGGCACGGGACGGGAGCTCTGGCACGCGCAACTGCCGGCAGTCGCGGCGGCGACGCCGATGACCTATGTATCGCCGACGACCGGCCGGCAATACATCGTAATCGCCGCCGGCGGCCATTACGGCATTCCCGGGCCGGCCATCGCGGGCTCCGTAATCGCCTTTGCGCTGCCTAAGATGTCGGGCCGACGGTGACCCTCAAGCCATCGAGCTCGGGACGCAATTTGATCTGGCACGACAACCGGCTATTGCTCTGTCTGGCATCGACCATGTCAAGCAACGCGTCCTCGATATCGTCTGGGGAGCCCGCGGCCGCAGTCCATGCGGGGTCGACGTACACGTGACAGGTGGCGCACGCGCAGGTTCCGCCGCAGTCGCCGTGTATTCCGGCCACGCCGCTCGCTCGCGCGGCTTCCATCAGCGAATGCCCCGGCTCGATATTCTCGAGCACCTTGACGACACCATCAGCTTGAACGCACGTCACCTTGAAACCACTCATGCAGCCGTTCTCATTCTCGGATTAGATAGACGGGGTCATTGCAGCGAGACGCGCCGCGCGGCAGCCAGCTCGAGATTCTGACGCGCCGCGTCGGCGCGACTCATCGATCGGTATTCGCTCGGGCTCATGCTGAAAGCGGCCTTGAATTTCCGACTGAAGTGCGCGAGGCTCTTGAAACCCATTCCATAGGCGACCTTGCTGATCGACAGATCGTTGGACCGCGAAGAGGACAGCAGACGGCTCGCAATCTTGAGCCGCTGTTCCCACACTAGAGTCGAAAACGGGGAGCCGTGGAGTTTCAGCAAGATCGACACATAGCGCGGCGATATTCCGCATCCCTTCGCAACCGTGGCGATACTCAATTTGGGATCGGAGAGATGCAGCTCGATATACCTCAGCACATCATGGAGCCGCTTGCTCGAGAGGGATTGGTGGGTGCCGCCCGAGACCGGCGCCGTTCCGATCGCCTGGCTGACCACCGATAGCGCGGTCTCCACGAGGAGCTGCGCCGCGTTGGCGGAAAGCTCGCCCTTCTCCTCGAAGATGTCCGTGAGCATGTGATGAGCAATGGTGAATTGGCATCCCGTGGCCGAAACGGAAAATCCCGTGGTCAATCCGTGCGGAATGTAGCTCGTCAGCAGATGGGTCGGAACCACGACATGCAGGACTTCATGCACCGAATCCTGCCCGACCTGACACTCGATGAAGAAAGGCGTCGTCGATTTCGTGACCAGAAAATCCCCAGCCGCGGCCGTCGTGTAGCCGCGTTGGTGGGAAACGCAGATCGATCCGCGCCTGATGAACCAGAGCACCGTGACATCCGTCGAATCCTCTCTGATGTGCGACCAGGAACGCCTGAAATGGAGGCGAGTGTTGGATCTCAGACGGATGATGGAACAGCCGCCGGCGGCCTTCTTATCGGCGCGCACCTCGATCGCCGAGCCGGCCTCGATCGAAAAATCGCCCAGATAGTATTCCTGATTTCCGTTGCCTCGAAAGGAGGTTTGGCAATTGAGATAATTGCGCTGGTCGAAGGCAAAGAGTGTCTCGGTCATTTTCTTACCTCACCGTTACGCCGTTGCCCGGCCCGAGCCCGCACCGCCGTGAACGAGCCCGAGGGCCGCGAACGACGGGTCGGCCCCCGATCGCTGGCCATCCTGAAGGCCGGCGGCGGCAGTCCAGTCGGCTTCCACGGCCAAGCTGATCCCCCAATCCCGCACGACCACTCGATGCTTGATGAGCCAACGGCCGTCTTCCCGCCGCAGCTTGTCGACGAAGCGGCCGCCCAACTGATTGCACATCTCGACGCCGTCCTCGCGCTTGCTGCGCGAGGCTGCAAAGAAATAAGTCTCCGCACCGGCCTCGTCGCCATCGACGCGAATCAAAGATTGCCCGAGCATGTGGAACAGGCTGTCGGTCGTGGCCAGAATGCGCTCCATCATGAGCTTGGCGAACTCCTTGCCGGGCGCCTTGAAATTACCGTGGTCGTCGAAGCTGTCGTCGAGATAGACGCTCGCCATCCGGTCTTCATCGCCGCGGTCGCAGCCGTGACAGTATTCCTTGAGCGTTTGTGCGATGTCGTGATGATCGAGCAGCTCCTGAAGCCTCTTATCCATCATTCGCTCCTTGGGAATGCGTCATCGATCGGGGCAACTTGCGCTCGAGATCGCGTACTTGCTGCTGCAATTCCTCGATCTGCTTGCGCAATCCGGCGACACCCTCTGTCTCGGTCGGCTTGCCGCGTGCGCCGTAGCTCAAGCGCCAGTCGGGGGGATACAACTCGTCATTGTCCTTGACGGCCCTGCCCAAGCCCTTGCTGAACGTCTCGTCGCCGAGCTCGAGCTCTCCTCCATCGGACTTCACCAGCGGGAGCATCGACTCGAGCCAGCCGGATAGGACGCTACCGAGATATTCTCCTTGGTGTTGCTTGAAGACCTCGAAAAAAGTCTTCTGCATCATTACGGTGTCTGTCGGACGGGTGCGTGAACAAGCGAGCGCATACTTCTGAACCTCATCCTCGAGCTCGTCACGCGGCACCACGCTGTTGACGAAGCTGCAATCGTACATTTCCTTGGCGGTGAACGGGCGCCCGGTGAAAACCATCTCCTGAAATTTGCGCAGCCCCATCATCAACGTCCATTGCCATTGACGCGCGGCCCAGCCCGCATAACGGAAAGACGAGTGACCGAATAGGGCATCGTCGGATGAGACGACGAGATCCGCATCGGCCGCCTGGTAGAAGTGCCAGCCGTAGCAATAGCCCTTCGCCTCGACGATGCTGATCTTCTTGAAATCTTGCAGGCTGCGCAGACCGAAATTGGAATTGGCGTAGAGCTGCGTCAGCGATGCGAGATAGCGGTAAGAGTCCTTGGGCGGATATTTGACGCCCTCGTCGTCGCCGATTTTGAACTCATTGAGCAGCGATTTGCTGGGGGTTTCGGAAAACATCCCCGCCTGTTCGGGCAGATCCGCCCCCGTGCCGAAATGCTTGCCGGCGCCGCGGATGACCAGGACTTTCACCTCGTCGTCGACATTGGCGCGATGGACCAGCTCGGCAAACCGATGCCGAGCGGCGATGGTCGGCGCGTTATGGCGATCCGGGCGATTGAGCGTTATGGTCGCGATCTTGGTACGTGGATCCTTGTCATAGAGGACGATCTCCTCCGGCGGCGGCGCTGCTGCATCGGTCATGTCGGGTCCTGTTTCAATTCAGTTTGTACAGCTCGAGCGCGGTCTCGCCAAGGATCTTTCTCGCGTCGGACTCGGATACGACGTCTGTGATTTCCGTCAATGCATCTGCCGTATAGCCGAATGTCCCCTCGCTATGCGGGTAATCCTGAGCCCACATCACGCGGTCGGCACCGATCTGATCGATCAGCTTGAAACCGATCGGGTCGGTCTGGAACGTGGCATAACAATGGTTGTGCCAGTAATAGCTCGGTCGGTGCTTCATCGGCCAATCGAAGAGCTCGCGGTGGGCGCCGTAGGTGAGCTCCGCATCTTGCAGCGCTCCCGCCACCCAATTGATCCCGCCTTCCGCAAAAACTATCCGGAGCTTGGGGTGGCGATCGAGGATGCCGCCGAAGGTCAGATTGCCGAGCACGCGCCGAAACGGCGCCGCCTGGATGATGAAAAACGTGCCGAAGGCCCCTCGCCCACCTTGTGCGGGCACTTCGCCGATATGAAAGCTCACGGGAAGCTCCGCCTCCTCGGCCGCTGCCCAGAGCCGCTCCATGTCGGTGCCGGCATAGTCGATCGGTTTGCCGTCGGCGTCCTTGCCCGGATTGAAGGGCAAGATCACGCTCTTCAGTCCCAGGTCGACGACTTGCCGGATCGCGGCCTCGGCTTTGGTCGGGTCCCACCAGTTACTGCAGATGCCGACCCCGTAGAAACGCCCAGGGTTCTCGGCGCCCAATTTGGCGATCCATTCATTGTAGGTGCTGTACATGAGCTGTTGCAGCTCCTGATCCGGATGGCGAATGAACGCCAGCAGGCTCTGGGGATACACGATCTCCTTCGCGATCCCCTCCGCGTCGAGATGCCGATTCCGAACATTGAAATCGAAGCCGTCATTCAAAACCGAGCGGGTCAGTGCTTCATCGATCTTGGTGCCCGGAGGATAGGCCTCCATCGTTTCTTTGAAGCCTACGCGCCAGTATTTGTCGAACCAGACTCGAGGGGCCTTATCGCGCAATCGCGCGGGAAAATTTTGGTAGAAGATATCCTCCGTGAGTTCCACATGGTTATCGGCCGAGACGACGGTCAGTCCCTTCGGTAGCTGGGTCTTGCGCGGCAACTGCGGTTCCCGGTCGACGATCATTCCGGCGTCGGCAGCCGATGGGCTCTCGAATGTCCTGTGTTCCTCGAGCATCACGAATCTCCTCTCATGTTGCGCCGCCGGGAACTCTCCGCGGCGCGGTAGGGCTTGATGTCCCACTGTGTAGGGTCGAAGGTGCCATGCGCGATCAGGCTGTCCGCGCTGCCTGCCATGACTTCATTCCAGCGCGCCCCCACCGCCTCCGGACTCAAGTTGCGATCCACAAACCCTGCGGTCTGGGCCAAATAAACGCGGCGAACTTCCCCGCCCACCGACTCGATGCACTCCCCGGTTACGGGGCATGTTTCATGAGCGAGAAACGCGACAACCGGCGACACGAGCTCGGGCGGCAAATTCTCGCTTGCATGCTTGTACATGGGAGATGTCGCTGCCTGTTGCGCCGCCAGCATGCGCGTAAAGGCGCCTGGATTGACTGCGTTGACCTTGATCCCCAAGCTCGCGCCTTCGGCTGCGAGGGAGCGCGTCAGCGCCAGGAGGCCGCCTTTACTGGTGCCATAAGCGACGAGCCAAGTGAACCCTGCGAGCGCGCCCGAGGTTGTGTTGACGATGCGTCCGTAGCCCTTCGCACGCATGTGGGACCACGCAGCCCGGCAGGTCCAGAGCGGTCCCATCAAATTGATGTCGATGTGCCGGCGAAAATCCCTCGAGGTCATCTCATCGAACGGCGCCGCGATGGAAATGCCGGCGTTGTTCACGAGAATGTCGACGCCGCCGAATGCGTCGACGGCCGTTTGCACTAGCGCCGCGGCGCCCTCTTCGGTCGCCACTGAGTGGGTGTCGGCGACAGCCTTTCCACCGAGAGCGCGAATTTCTTGCGCGACTTCCGCGGCCGAGGCGGTGCCGGAATATCCGGGCGTCTCCGGGTCGCGGCCGATGTCATTCACCACGACATTGGCTCCGCGCGCCCCCAGGAGTAGCGCGTGCGCCCGTCCGAGACTTGGATTGCCGCCCGCTCCCGTCACGATGGCGGTTCGCCCGTCGAAGCGCAATTTGCCGGGCTCCGCCTTCGCGAGCGTCATATCGCTCTCCTTTGGTCTTGCATCAGCGTTGCGCGGACGTATCGGGGATTTGCTTGACGTAGCGGATGCGACCGACCTCGAAGCCGTCATAGACCTTCGGGTCCTTGTACCACTCCACCGCAGGGCCGACTTCCGCTAGCGACAGCATCAGCTTGAGCAATCGCTCGCCCTCCGGCGGTAAAGCGCCCAACTGAAAAGCTTGTAGATAATCAAGGGCCTTCTCGCCGATCGGAATCACCGCATGATAAAACCGATGGATCTCTTCGTACGTGCTGCTTTGTCTCTTTGCCATGCGCGCCGCGGCGTCCGGCAGCACCCGTTCGGCCACGAAGGTATCGAGCGACTCGAATCCCGCCGGCAATGATGTCGTGTTGTCCAATCGTGCCCCCGCTCGTGCGCGCTCTGGTACCGAATGCTTTGGGCAGCGCTGACGTGATTGTTAACCTATCAGCCAAGCGGATCCTTGGCTCAACATCTTACGCCGCTTTATCTGCCGCCCGCGCCAGAGGTAGGGGCCGGCGCACGAGGGAAACGCGCGTTTCAACGGCGCCGAATCAGCTCAGGAGACGCCCGCGATCCTCGGTCGATCGAAACGCTTGCGGTGTCATGCCGGTGGAGCGCTTGAATGCGCGCCCGAAGCTTGTCTGCTCGGAGTACCCGAGTTGAAGTGCGATCTCATCGAGCGTGGAATCGCCGTGCAACAATGCATGCTTGGCCAGCTTGATCCGCTCGCCTTGCACGATGTTCGAGAACTTGACGTCCATCTTCGTGAGCCGCTTCTGTAAAGTGCGCGACGAGGTGCCGAGCTTCGCGGCACAGCCGTTCACCGAGCAGCTCCCGCCGGCGAGCGCGCGGCGCACATAGCTCTCGACTTGTTCGACGAAGCTCGACCGGGACGCCGAGCGCATTTGGGCCAAATAGCCGCCGAGCAAGCTGAACAGCAGCTTATTGGAGGTCGCGATGGGCATATCCAGGATCTCGACGGGGAACGCAATCGAGTGCGCCTCGGCGTTACCGGTCACTTTGCAGCCGAGCCGATCCTGTATCGATTGAAGATTGGGTCGCCCGACCTCGAAAGTGAGCGTCGCATAGCGCGGGCGGAAGTGAGGTCCCGCGAGCATCTGCAGAGTCTTCGCAAACAGAAAAAGGCCTTGATAGTTGACCTGCTCGCTCTCGCCCAAGCCCGTGTCCGTGCGCCAGCGCAGTTCCGCGACATCGCGGCCGGTCACCATCTCCAATTCGCACTCGGGCGATGCGGAAACCGGCACGTAATCGATCAGGCTTTGCAACGCGACTCGCAGGCTTGGTGCCGCCCGGGCCAGGGTCGCGGCGCAGCCAAAGGCGTCCGGCCCCTGTAGTTCCGCCAACCGCATTCCAAACAAAGGATCGTGCAGCAGCCCGCTGCACGACTCCAGCAGGTTAACGGCGTTTGCGCACTTGGTGTGCTGATCCGGGTCCTCGAAAGTCCGCGAATCGATGTCATGGTGCTCGAGCACCCTTCGCGGATCGCAACCGCGGCTGCGGACCAAGTCTACTAGCCCGCGAAGGTACCCGTTCTGAATGGTGCCGTGGGATGGAAGAACGTCGAACGCTCCGTCGACGCTCAGCACGAAGGTGTTCTCGACCCGCTCGACTTGCTCGGCTCGCACTATTTCTCCTTCCCTTGTCCGCACCCCAGGAAGGAGAACTTCACTCCGCCATGCGCGACAGGGCTCTCGGCGTGTTGCCGAAAGTCTTGATTATTCGGTAGCTTAGTCACATCGCAGGCACAGCGCAAGGCGGCGGAAACGGCCCGGCCGCGCGATTCCAGGTTATGTTCCACCCGACGCCCGAGTCGCCAAGGCGCAAACTATGGAAGTGAAGGCGTAAAGTGTCGAGACCGGGTTGTTTGGCGACGGTTACATTGCAGCACCGCGCGGGCCGATTGGCTCGAGGAGCGAGCGATCTCGATCTTCGAGATCGGCGGCCAACACGGAGAGCCGGAACCATGGGCGCAATCGAGTCAGAGACCGCTTCTTCGAAATGCCCGGTGACAGGCCGGGCGTTGGAGCTCAAGGGAGGCGAATCGCGGCTGGATCCCGTGATCCGCAATGATCCGTTCCCCTTCTACCGTGCGCTCCGCAAGGAGCAGCCGGTGTATTACGATCCCAAGCTGGATACGTATCTCGTGACGCGTTACGAGGACGCCCAGACCGTGCTGCGCGATCCGATCACGTACTCCCTCGAGCATGGTTATCAGGATCGCTATGCCAACGGCTTCGTCGATGAGCTCGCCGAGATCATGAATCGCGACGGCGGAGGCTTCATTCGCGACATCATCGCGTGCGATCCACCCGCCCACACTCGGCTCAGAAAGCTCATCGAGAATGCCTTTACTGCCCACCGGGTGAAGACCCTCGAGCCCAGGATCCGCCAGATGGTGGTCGAGCTCATCGAGCCGCTGGCGGACAGAGGCTATGGCGACGGCATCAAAGACATCGGTGCACCCCTCACCGCCCGGATCATCTGCGAGCAGCTCGGCTTCGACTTCGACGAAGTCGGCACCGAGAAGATCGCCCGCTGGACGACCGCGCTGCTTGCGCAGATCGGCAGGATGCAGAGCCGCGAGCAGATGATCGAGAATGCGAAACAAATGTGCGAGCTGCAGAACTACATCATCCCGCACATTCACGCGCGCGAGACGGCACCGCGCGAGGACATGATGTCCGACCTGGTTCACGCGCGCCTGGACGATGATAAAAATCCAACACTGTCCTTTGCCGAAAAGGTCTCTTGCATCCGTGCGTTCTTGATCGCAGGGAACGACACCACGGCAGCTGCCCTGGCCAACATGATGATGATTCTGGCGACCCAGCCGCAGCTGGCCCAACAGCTTTACGAGTTCCGCGACGACGACCGGATGGTGACACGTTTCGTCGAGGAGGTTCTGCGGCTCGAGCCGCCCGCTCACGGACTTTACCGGACTGCCATGAAGGACGTGGTATTGGGAGGCACGCGCATCCCTGCGAACTCGCAGATCTGCATCCTGTTCGCTTCGGCCAACGATGACGATACGCAGTTTTCGTGCCCGCGAAACCTGGACATAACCCGGCCGAACATCACCAAGCACGTGACTTTCGGTGCCGGAATTCATCTTTGCATCGGCGCAGCTCTTGCGCGAATGGAAATCAAGGTCGCGGCGCACGAGATCATCAAGCGGCTCGACAATATCCGGCTGACGATCCCCGTCGAGGAGCTCACGTATCTGCCCTCACTCGCCACGCAAACCCTCGAGCGCCTGCCCCTTACCTTCTCGCGGCGCGGCTGATGGCTGGTCTGGAATCGCCCAAGCTCGGGAAACTGGGCATATGGGGGCTTTTTAGTCATCTGAGTGCCGACGCGTTTGCGGCGCTGGCGCGCACCACGGAGGAATGGGGCTACGGAACGCTGTGGCTGCCTGAGGCCTTCGGGCGCGACCTTTTGGTCGCCTCCTCCTTCGCGCTGGCGAACACCAAGAGACTCTGCGTCGCGACCGGCATCGCGAACATCTATGCAAGGGATAGCGTCGCCGCCGTGAACGCCCAATTCGGCCTGGCCGAGCAGTCGAAGGATCGCTTCCTCCTGGGTCTTGGCGTTTCGCACCAAGCGTTCGTGGAAGAGGTGCGCGGACACGCTTACCAAAAGCCGCTGGCCGCGATGCGGACCTACCTGCAGGCGATGGCGCAAGTGCAATATATGGGCGCGCCTGCCGCCGAGAGGCCGAAGACAGTGCTCGCCGCACTCGGTCCACAGATGCTGCGGCTCGCTGCGGAATTCGCCGATGGAGCGCATACTTACAACGTGAATCCCGATCACACCGCGCTCGCACGCACGATTCTCGGCCCGCAAAAACTTCTTTGCCCGGAGCAGAAAGTGCTTCTCGAGACCGATGCTGCGACGGCGCGGTCCATCGGCCGCAAAGTCTTGAGCTATTCCCTGCCGCTGCCCAATTACCGCAACAACTTTTTGCGCATGGGCTTTGGCGAAGACGACCTGCAGGGCGGCGGCTCGGACAGACTGGTCGACTCGATCATCGCCTGGGGCGATGAGGGCGCCATTCGCGCTCGCATTCAACAGCACTGGGACGCCGGCGCCGACCACGTTTGCATTCAAAGCGTGTCCCGCGAGGGAATGGCCCTCGGCTCCGACGATCAAAAGATATTCGAGCTGCTGGCGCCCGCGAAAGCACGGTCCCCGTAGGCCGAGCTCCATAGGTTTTCGATGACAGTCGATCACAACGCGCGCCGGCAGAGGATCGCCGAAGTGACCGCCGAAGTCATCGCACGGGAGGGCCTCGAAGCCGCCACCATTCGGCGCATTTCCGCCGAGCTGGGTGGCCCCACCAAAACCATCACGTACTATTTCTCGGATAAACAGGAGCTGTTGCGCTTTACCTGGGAGCATATGGCGCAGCTGTATTATGCGAAAGTTTCCGCCGGCCCCGGCAATATCATCGACAGCCTGCTGGCGATGACGACGGCGGACGAGAAGAGCATTTTGCGCTGGCGTGTCTACGTCGCATTCTGGGATCGAGCCACTAGAGACCCCGAGTTCGCCCAACTCCAGCGCACCCACATGGACACGACGCTGAAGCACTTGGGCGACATCGTGCGCACGCTCGACCCGGCCCGCACCGATGTGGAAGGCATCAGCCTGTTGCTGAACGCCCTGGTCCAAGGGATTTCATTGCAGTCCCTCGTCGATCAGGAACGCTGGCCGCCCGAGCGAATCCGCACTGCCCTGACTGAGCAGGTTGCCATGCTCCTGCCGGGCGTGAAACTACCGTTATAAGTTAGATGCGGCGCGCCGCGATCGGGAAACGCTCGTTTCATTGAAAATCCTCGCAGCGCACCTGCGCTTGGAGATAGAGTAAGGGGGACGATTTTGCTGGCACTAATCGTCCACCTGAAATTTAGCGAACGAGGATTCTCATATGCAACCGATCTCGGAACTCTCCCTGCCTTACCTGCCCATCGGGAGCCCCGAGTTCGCCAAGGATCCGATCTCGAACTTCAATGACGCGCGTGCACAGCATCCGTGGCTCGCAAAGACCGACTATGGCTATGTGATCACGGAATATGCGGCGATCAAGGACCTGCTGGGAATGGACTCGCAGATGCGTCCGCCGCACGAGGTCATCATCGACGCCCTGAACGCGAGGGGCTCGCGGTTCGAGCGCTTCCAGATGGAGTCGGTGCTCGCGATCCACAACGCGGATCACAAGCGTATCCGCGACGTCGTAGCACCCATGTTCACGCCGCGTGCGGCAAATCAGCACCGCGCGTTGATGCGGCAGGTCATCTCACGCGTGCTCGACGAATGGAGCCCGAAGGGCCATTTCGACTTCGAAGAATTTGCGTCTTATTTCCCCATTACGGTGATGTGCAGCCTGCTCGGCGCATCCCCCTCCATCGTCCCAGGATTGCGCTCCTCCCTCGAGGCGCTCGGACTGAGCTTCAACATGATCCCGAATTTCCTGCCGCAACTCGAGAGAGCATGCGAGGTGATGGAGCAAGCTCTGGCTAATCTCGTCGCGGACCGGCGAGCGGGCCGTCGCTCGAGTGCCGAGCCGGACCTTCTCGACCCGCTGCTCGCGGCAAGAGACTCAGGCGGCATCAGCGAAGGCGAGCTGCAGAGCCTGCTGATCTTCCTGTTCGTGGCGGGCTACGACACCTCGAAAAATGTGCTCACGTTCATCATGCAGGATATGCTGGAGCGTCCCGAGATGTATGAGCGGTGCGCCGTGGATCTCGCGTATTGCCACAAGGTGGTCGAAGAGAGCATGCGCTACCGCAGCCCGGGCACCAGCTCTCGTCTCACCAACGTCGACCTGGTTTACCGCGACGTCATGATCCCGAAGGACACCATGCTGTTCCTGCCGAACGGCATCGCCGGGCGCGACCCGTCCGCGTTTCCCGATCCGGACAAGTACGATCCTGAGCGCCAGCAAGTCAACAGACACATCGGCTTCGGGCGCGGGATGCACATCTGTCTCGGGCAATTCATCGCCCGCGCGCAGATCGAAGAGGGGTTGCACCAGATTGCTCAGCGCATCAAGAAGCCCACGCTCGTCGGCAGCATTGGTTTCCGACCGTTTCCCGGGGTATGGGGCCTGAAGGGCCTGCCGATCGAATTCACACCCGCCCCACGGCCTGCCGAGGACCGCGCCGTTCTGGTCGAGGATGGGAGCGTTGCCTGATGGCCAAGATTACCTATATAGAGTTCAACGGCACCAAGCACGTCATCGACGTCCAACCGGGCATGACAGTCATGGAGGGTGCGGTCAAGAACAACGTGCCCGGCATCGACGCCGAGTGCGGCGGAGCGTGCGCCTGCGCGACCTGTCACGTGTACGTGGACCCGAGCTG
>Ga0302324_100001252_pt1 | contig 62568 bp, 57 predicted proteins | sample Palsa_T0_1_FD_201949 | JGI IMG/M metagenome (GOLD analysis project Ga0302324, IMG submission 201949) | Peat permafrost microbial communities from Stordalen Mire near Abisko, Sweden - Palsa_T0_1 | ecosystem: Environmental > Terrestrial > Soil > Palsa > Peat permafrost | place: Sweden: Abisko...
TTGGTTCATAAGCGGGCCAAGCCTGGTATCCTTCTCGCCGCAGGATCAATCGGAGGAGGAGATAGCGATGCCTGTTCGCCGAGGCCGGCGCAATCGGATGCGGGAGCTTCTGGAGACGGGATCCCTCTTGATCGGGAGCTTCATCACGATGACGGATCCGGCCGTCGTCGACATCGCGGCACTCTCCGGGCACGACTTCATCTTGATCGACACCGAGCACGCCGGCTTGAACTTGGAGACGGTCGCCAACCACGTCCGAGCGGCCCGCGCCCGCAACCTGGGGATCATGATCCGCGTCCCGGCGGGCGACGCCGGCTACATCCAGCAGGTCCTAGATGTCGGGGTCGAGGGCGTCGAGGTGCCACACGTCAGAAACACGGCGGACGCAAGGGCGGCCGTATCCGCCGTCCGCTTTCCGCCCGAAGGCCACCGGGGGGTGTTCACAAAAGGTGTGGCCGCGGAGTTCGGCGCGCATGGCTACTCCACCGTTGCTGAACTGCTCGCCGCCATCAACGCCGACACCGTCTGCAACGTCATCATCGAAGACGTCGAAGGTGTTGACAACATCGAGGAGATCGTAGCCGTGCCCGGCCTTGACTTCATCACGTTCGGCCCGGGTGACCTATCGGGTTCTCTGGGAGTTCCAGGCCAAACCGATCATCCCGGCGTTCAGGAGGCGATGGACAAGGTACTTGCAGCTTGTCGACGTGCGAACATTCCCGCTCACACGACCTCAGTCGCGCCGTTCACGCCGGCTTCGGCGGAGGAGCTCCGAGCTGCGGGCATCAGCCTCCTGACCTCCGCCAGCGATGCAATGAACCTTCTGGTGGGGATGCGCGCAGACGAGCAGGCGGCCCGCAGAGGCTCGACCAAGCTTGAGATCTAGCTCGGCCTCGGCGAGGCTCAGCCGTTACCCGCGTGTCGGCCACCCGAAGATCGCTTCGACCGTGCCTCCCATAAGAGCGTCCCGATCACCTCGCGAGAGCGGCAGGTGGTCACGGAACGCGGCGACGGACTCAGCGTAATCGACCAATTCGACAGCGCGCGTCCAGTCGGTTCCCCACATGCAGCGGTCGATTCCGAACGAGTCGAATACTCGAGACAGAGGCTCCCAGAGATCGTCGAAGGGGAATGGGCGACTGGAAAGGGTGCACAGCCCCGTAACCTTAACTGCGACGTTCGGATGCTGCGCGAGACCGATCACGTGATCGAGGTCGGCGAACGGGTGCTCGGGTGGTGGGGGATGCAACGGCTGCGCCAGCCCAAGGTGATCGAGAACGAACTGCGCGTCCGGATAGAGGCGGGCGAGTTGATCAATCAGGGACAGTTGTTGCGGGCAAAATACGCACACTGGAAGGGCCTTGGCGACCGCCGCGGCGATCGCCGCTCGGACCTCATCATGCTCGGAGCGGAAACCCTCGGTCACGCCGGCCATCAGCCTGATGCCAACTGCCCCCGGTGTATTCCCCCAAGTGGTGACGGCGTCAGCAGCCTTGGCCTCGTACGGGTCAATCGGCGCGATCAGCCCGAAGCGACCGGGATGGGCGCCGTAGACCTCGATAATGTAACTGGTATCGGAACCATAGAGCGACCACGGCGAAACCAACAGCGCTTGGTCTACCCCGACGTTCTCCATCGCGGCAACCAGGTCGTCGCCCGTGACGGCGGGCGGTCCTGGGAGAGTCCCAGCCCACGGTCGCCGCGGGTTGTGCCTGTCATACGCGTGAACCTGAGCATCTATTACACTCATTCCGGAATGCTCGCACATCTGGTTTGTGACGGTTCAACCGAGGGCGCATGCGACCGGTAGCCCTTGTCACAGGGGCCAGCCGTGGAATCGGGAGGGCGTGCGCAGAGCGGCTCGTGAGCTCGGGTTTCGATCTGGTCGTTTGCTCGCGCGACGCAGAGGCGATCGAGGCGGCGGCCGACGAACTCGGCAAAGTGCCAGATGCGCAGGTTGTGGCTGTCGTAGGCGACGTCAGCGTGGAGGAAGATCTCGCTTCCGTGTTTGCGGCGGTCGACGAGCGGTTCGGCCGGCTCGATGCCCTAGTCTCAAACACAGGAGGTCCAGCCGCGGGAGGCTTCGCCGACTTTGACGATCACGACTGGACTGCGGCCTTCCAGGGCACGTTCCTGAGCGTCGTCCGTGCAATCCGTTTCGCGCTGCCGCGGATGGAGCGAAACGGCCGTGGGCGGATCGTCGTCATCGGTTCGTCAACCACCCGTCAGCCGATCCCCGGACTTGTGCTATCGAACGCGCTCAGGCCAGCAGTCGCAGGCTTGGTGAAATCAACCGCTCAGGAGATCGCACGCAGCGGGATCACGATCAACCTGGTCGCGCCTGGACGCATCGCCACCGACCGGCTGCGGGCGATCGACGAATACCTTGCCGAGCAGCAGGGCAGCGACTATGCCACGCATCGACGCAACGCGGAGAGCGCAATCCCGGCCGGCCGCTACGGCTCGCCCGATGAAATCGCCGCGCTCGTCGCGTTTCTGACGTCGGAGGATGCGGGCTACATCACTGGCCAGACCGTACTCGTCGACGGAGGCCTGATCCCAGGGCTTCCGTGACCGGCACGCCGGCCGATCGAACGATCGCCCGCGCGGGCTCATACGTCATCGCGGAGAGTGAAGTTCCAGACCTCGGGGGCGGCCGCCACGAACGCCCGCCATTCCGGATTCGGCGGCTCCTCTGCTCGCCACTTGCGATACGCAGCCTCGTCCTCGGGACTCTCCCAGGTCTCGAGCAGCACGATGTGGCCGGAGTCCTCTCGATCCTGCACTGTCTCTGCCCTCAGACAGCCCTTGCGCTCACGTGTCGCGGCTAGCCTTTCGTGTAACAGCACGAGCGCCCGCTCCACGTCGCCCGTGAGGCGCAGGTGAACCACCGACATGATTGCCATTCGACTTCCCTTCTCCGGCGACGACGCCGGCGTGCTCTTGTCACCGAGATGGAACGTGCCTATCCGGGCGTTTCGGGGGCGGATGCGAAAAAGAACCGCAGATTCTGTGGCGACTCCCACGCTTCGCCCCATGCTGCCGGATCGCGTTCGATTGCACGCAATGCGTCGGCCAAGCCGCGGGCGACGCATTCGGCCCAAGGTGCGTCGGCGATCTGCAGGGCAGACGTCACCCATTCGCCCAGGTACGCGGCCCACCCGACAGCGCGCCTGCAGTAGACCTCGCCTCCCGTTATGAAGAGGCCTTGCGCGGCAAGCGCGCGTGCGGCCTCGCCCGCCCGGTCGCCGGGCCAGAAGCACTCGCCGTTCGTCGCAACGTCGGCGAGCCCGAGGAGCCGCAGCGGCAGCGTCGGATATTGCGGACGCGCCGACGGATGGATGAAGCTAACGGGCTCGATCGGCGGCTTCAACCGTCTGTGCGGGACGCCTCGGTGAGCGCTCGGGGCGGCCATCGTCGACGAGAACGCGACCATCCTGCACCAACACCCTGTAAGCACGGACCCGCAGGCTTGGGTCGACCGTGCACTGCCCGGTTCGCAGATCGAAGGTCCAGACGTGCCGCGGACACGCAATCAGCGCTCGCCCGGTAACCCTGAGCTGGCCAACCCGTTCGCCCGGACCAATCTCCTCCGTCACGCCGCCAGTGGCGAGTATCTCAGTTTGGTGAGGACACACGTTGCGCAGCGCGAACCAGTCGTCACGCCAGTTGACGACGAGCACCTCGCGGCCGTTGACGTCGAAGACCCGCGGCTTTCCGGGAACGAACTCGTCGGTCGAGCCGACGTCGACGCTCATGCCACAGCGTGGTCGAGCTGCGGCTCGACGTCGATGGGCGGGAGCGGCCACCCGTAGCTTCTGCAGGCGTTCTCGTAGAAGAGCTTGCGATGCCACGCTGACGGGAGCTTTCGCGCGACGTACATGTGGTCATCCATCGACGTGTGCGGGTAATCGCTGGAGAAGCAGAGCATGTCTTCGATCCCGTCAATGACGGAGAGGTACTCAGCGAGGTCGTGGGTACGCTCACCCGTTTCCAGAGGTTGGGTGCTGAGGCTGAGGTGATCGTGCATGTACTCGCTTGGGTAACGCTTGACCCACGGCGACTCGCGTCGCAGCCGCTGATACTGGGCGTCGAGGCGCCAGATCAAGCTCGGCAGCAGGGCGATCCCATACTCCTTCAGGATCAGCTTGATGTCGGGGAACTTCTCGAAGACCCCGTGCGTGATGAAGCTCGAGATGTGATGGCCGGCCGAGCCGTGCAACGTGCCTGTACTTGCCATCAGCGAGGCGGGCGGTCCGGCTGGGTAGGTGCTTGCGTGCTCGATCCCGATGTGCGACGTGACCGCAAGACCGTGTTGCACTGCGGCCGCGTAGATCGGATGGTAGATCGGATCGCCAAGCGGGCGTCGCAGCGGGTTCGACGCGAACAGGATTCCTACGATCTGCGGGTGATCGCCGAGCCGGTGGATTTCCGCCACCGCCTCTTCGATCATCGGGGTCGGGACGACCATCACGGCCGCGAGACGCTCGTCGAGCGACAGCCATCTGTCGACCATCCAGTCGTTGGCGGCACGGCAGACGTCGACCATGTAGTACTGGTTGAGCAGTTCGGGATACTGGCCGATGTTGTGGGTCAGGATCGCCTTGTAGTAGTTGAAAGGATCGAGCAGATCCTCCTTGATGACCTTGTAGCTGCTCGCCGGAGGCCCGCCATCCGTCCGCCTGACGTGCGGTACCGGGGTGAAGTAGCCGACCAAGAGGTTGGTGGTGGGGACCGCCGGGATGAGCGACTTGACGTCATTCCATTTGGCCGGGAGGTACTCGCGAATCTCTGCAGGGGTGGCCGGCGAGTTGTGCACGTCGATGTCGACTATCGGGCCGGAATACGAACTCACGTCTCATCGACCTCCTGCGGCGTCGCGGGCAACCAGTTCTTCTTGTGGTGGGGTGACGCGCATGGGCCAGCGAAAGAGCTCCTCCGCGTTGGTGCGAAAGACACGTTCGTGCCACTCGGCTGGCAGCCGAGTGGCGATCTGCCCCGCCGTCTCCCAATCCTCGTCGGGATAGCCGCTCGTATAGAGGATGACCCGATCGATGCCGTCGATCAGGCCGAGCGCCTTGCCCAGACGTTCCGGCTGCGGCGGCTGCTCGAGCGAATGGGTCGAGACCCGGATGTGTTCGAGGAAGTATTCGGACGGAAGTCGCTCGACCCACGGATAGGCCGCCGCGGTCATCTTGTACCAGTAGTCCACGTTCCAGAGCCACGCGGGGATCCAGGCCGCGCCTCCCCCAACCAGCAGGGCCTTGAGTTTCGGGAAACGCGTGAACACGCCCTCGGCGATCAGGCTCGTCGTGTGGGCCCAGTGCGTGTGCGGGGCGTGCGCCCGAAACTCCGCGTAGGTGGACGGAAGACCGCCCGCCACCGGGGGGTTCGGCATATCTGAGGCAATATCAGAACCCACCTGGATGACGATCGGCAGGCCCAGTTCCTCAGCGGCCTCGAAAATCGGGTGGTAGGCCGGCTCGCCGAACGGCCGCCCGAGCCCGTTGCACCCGAGCGCGACCGCGACCATCCGTTCGTTGACGCCGACTCGGCGGATCTCGGCGGCAGCATCCTCCGGGATGGCGGTCGACACGAGCACCATGCCGTAGAGGCGATCGTCCCTCGCGAGCCAGTTCTCCACGGTCCAGTCGTTCGCGGCGCGCGCCACGTCGCGAGCGAGATAGCGATGCACGATCGCGGTGCTCTGCAGCCCGATGTCGTAGCCGAGGACGACCCGCTCGATCGCGTTCTGAGCGAGGATGTCCCGCTCAAAGGCGTCGTAATCCGAGCCGGGAACAACTGGAGCGCTGCCGTTTCGAAGCTCCATGAGCCCTCCCGGAGCGCGAAATGGATCGGAGAGCATGCGCACTCCCCGAAGGCTCATCGCCGTCGCGCCCTGCCTGGGCGAGATGAGCTCGTGCCAGCCCTCGTCCATGTAATCCAGCAGGCTCGCGCTCGAGGGCCACTCGTGGAACGCACAGCCGTCCACGACCGCAGAGCAGCTCAGCGATTGCATGTCAGGAGCGTATTGCCGAGGGAAGTGGATGTCAAGATAAGACCATGCCTGGCCCGATTTCCGAGCAAAGTTGGTTGCTTTGGCACGAAACATGGTATCGTCGCAATTGCAACGAGCCGGGGCCGACCTTCCCTCGAGCGCGTTCATCAGGACAGTCCGTTTGCGGAACAGGCCGACGCATCACATTTCACCAATACGAAGGGAATAGCCGAACGATGGCAATCGACAATGCTACCGACGCTGCCGAGGCGGTCGTGGCTGCTACCAATCGCCTCTACGAGGCCACACGTACCGGCGATGCGGCGACGCTCGAGCAACTGTTGTGCGACGAGCTCGGTTATTTTCACTCAAACGGGGGCCGCGACCAGAAGAGCAGTATCCTCGAGAAGGTCGGGTCGGGCATGTACCGGGGGGTGACGGAGATCGATTTCTCGCCCGAGCAGACGTGGGTGATCGGCGACGTCGCGGTCGTCGTAGCAACGGTGGCCACCCGCGGCAAGGTCGGAGAGTATTCGATGGACAGGCGAGCGGTCTCGTCACTCGACGTCTGGCGCTATTTAGACGGTCGGTGGCAGCTACTGGCCCATCACTTGACCCTCAAGGATCAGACCGCTTGAAGAATCGGCGTCACTCAGGTGACTTGCTCGGCGAGCCCGCGTTCGGCGACGGGAAGCAGGAACGTAGGAATCGGTCGCACGAGGACACGGCCGGTCTCGCGCTCCCAGTTACGTTCCATCGCAGCGAGATGCTCGTCCATCACGATCTCAATCACGCGCTGGTCTGCCGAGCGGATCGCGGCAAGTGTCTTTTCGTGGATCTCGATCACCCAGCCGGGGATCGGCGGTTCACGCAAAGCCATGTCACGGGCGATCTCCAGCTGGCGCAGGAGCATGCGCATGAGCGAAACGATCGTGGCATTGCCAGTTGCGCTGGCAATGCTCAGGTGGAACTGGGCATCGAGCTGTAGGAACCGATCGATGTCGCGGGTTACGTCGCCCGCTTCGATCAGCGACTTCTGCTGGTCGATGATCGCCTGCAGACGGGTGAAGTCGTTGTCACGCGCGTTCATGGACGCCAGCTGGGCGACGCGCGGTTCAAGCAGTCGCCTTGCCTCGAGAACGCCGGCGACCTCGCCGAGGCGGAGCTCCGATTTGGAGCGCAGTAGCTCGAAGGGGACATAGCCGGAAGCAACGTAGATACCGCCGGACGAGCCGGGTCTAACGGTCAGCACCCCAGCGTCGGAGAGAACGCGGACGGCCTCGCGAAGGGTCGCGCGGCTGATTTGCATTGCGACCGCAAGCTCACGCTCTGCCGGGAGCCGGTCGCCTTCGTTCAGCTCGCCAAGGCGGATTCTTTCCGCGATCTGCTGGACCGCTCCCTCGAACGTCCGCCGGGGCCCAACGGGCACGAATGTGTCCACGAACTAAGGATAGCGCGACGGGAATGGGGGGTGCAGAAGGTTTGATCTTGCCCCGCAGATGGTATATAAAGATTCCAATTGTGGCGGTTGACTCCGAAAAGGCTCCGATCCGTACCGTCGCGCTCTCGGATCGCTACCTGCTTCCCGAGGGTCGCGTCTTTCTATCGGGAGTGCAGGCGCTCGTACGGGTGCTCCTCGACCAGCATCGAGCCGACCGACGCTTGGGGCGCAAGACGGCTTCGCTCATCTCCGGCTATCAGGGCTCGCCGCTCGCCGGCTTTGACCGCGAGCTCGCGCGTCTCGGGGCACTCGCGTCCGAGCACGGATTGGTGCCACGCCCCGCAGTGAACGAGGAACTCGGCGCAACGGCGGTCTGGGGTTCTCAGCTCGCAGCGAGCTTGCCGGGGCCACGCTACGACGGTGTCATCGGAGTCTGGTATGGGAAGGCGCCGGGAGTGGACCGTTCGGCGGATGCGATCCGGCACGGAAACTACGTCGGCACGGATCCTCGTGGCGGTGTGCTCGCACTCTGCGGCGACGATCCAGCATGTAAATCCTCGACGATTCCGAGCGCATCGGAGGCGCTACTAGCGGCGTTACACGTGCCGGTCCTAGCGCCCGGGAGCGTGCAGGAGCTGCTCGACCTCGGCCGGCACGCTATTGCCTGCTCGCGCGCCTCCGGCCTGTGGAGCGCGATGAAGGTAGTGACCGCCGTCGCGGATGCCACCTCGACCGTCGAAGTCGGGCTCGACCGAGTCGAGCCGATCATGCCGACATTGGAGTGGGATGGAGCAGCGTATGTGCATCGGCCCTCAGCACATCTGCTCGCCCCCCAATCACTCGAGATGGAGCGGACACTCGTGGGGGTGCGGCTCGAGCTTGCGAGGCTCTACGCGCGTGCAAACGACCTCAACCCCATCATCCAGTCCGATCCCGGAGCGCGCATCGGCATCGTCGTCTCAGGGACGGCGGGTCAGGACCTCGAACAGGCACTGACCGATCTGGATCCGAGCGGCGCGGTGCCGGTGCGGGTGTTGAAGGTCGGGATGCTGTTCCCGCTCGATCCAGAGCCGGTGCGTAGGTTCGCGGTCGGGCTCGACGAGATCATCGTCGTCGAAGAGAAGGGGCCGTTCCTCGAACGGCTGGTCAAGGAGGCACTCTATGGGTGCGAGTCGGCGCCGCGGATCGTCGGGGAGCGAGACGTCGATGGCGCGCCGCTTGTCCCGAACACCGGGGTCCTCGACCCAGACGTCGTCGCGCGCGCGGTTGGGCACCGCCTGCTCGCGCACCACGATGCGCCGGCTGTGCGCGCGCGACTCGAGGCACTCGACGCCGTGGCGATGCGGGCGCAGGTGTCCCTGGGCGCTCGCAGGACGGCGTTCTTCTGCTCAGGGTGTCCGCACAACAGCAGCACGCTCGCCGCGGACGATGCGGTCGTGGGCGCGGGCATCGGCTGCCACACGATGGTGATGATGACGCCCACTGGTCGTGGCCAGATCACCGGCATCACGCAGATGGGCGGCGAGGGCGCCCAGTGGATCGGCGCGGCACCGTTTGTGGAGCCGCGCCACTTCGTCCAGAACCTCGGTGACGGCACCTTCCACCATTCCGGCTCACTTGCGATCCGCGCAGCCGTTGCGGCAGACCTGGACGTCACGTACAAGCTGCTCTACAACGATGCGGTTGCGATGACAGGCGGCCAGGCTGTGCAGGGCCAGCTTTCGGTCGCCGCGCTGGCGCAAAGCCTCAAAGCGGACGGCGTCAAGAAGATCATCGTCACCACAGAGTCCCCATCGCGCTACCGGCATGTGACGCTGCCTGCTGACACGGAAGTGCGAGAGCGGTCGCGGTTGCTCGAGGCGCAGCGCGAGCTCGCGGCGGTCCGCGGGGTCACGGCGCTAATCCACGAGCAGCCATGCGCCGCCGAGTTGCGGCGGGCGCGCAAACGCGGGAGGGCACCCGAACCGCGGCAGCAGGTGGTGATCAACGAGCACGTCTGCGAGGGCTGCGGCGACTGCGGTCGGAAGTCCAGCTGTCTGTCGGTCGAGCCCGTTGATACGGAGTTTGGTCGCAAGACCCGCATCCATCAAGCCTCGTGCAACAAGGACTTCTCGTGTCTGGAGGGAGACTGCCCCGCCTTCCTCACGATCATCCCGCCCAAGGAGGAGCCGCCAGCCGTTCGCCTCCCGGATCTGGAGCTACCCGAGCCCGCGCTCCGCGTTCCTGAAGACGACACGCGGATCAGGCTCGTCGGAATCGGCGGCACCGGCATCGTCACGGTCAGCCAGGTGATCGGCGTGGCAGCCCTCCTCGACGGCAAGCACGCCTCGGGCCTCGACCAGACGGGCCTGAGCCAGAAGGCCGGCCCGGTCGTGTCGGACCTCCGCATCACCAAAGATCCAGGCGAAGGGGCGGCGAGTCCGCCTGCGGAGAGTCTCGACCTGCTCCTCTGTCTGGATCTTCTAGGCGCCACAAATGGGAACCTTCGTGGCGCCTCCCGGGACCGGACGCTGGCGGTCACGTCCACGAGCATCGTTCCCACCGCCCAGATGGTGATCGATCGCGATGCCGTCGGCCCCGATGTCGCCGCGGGAGCCGGTGCGATCACCTCCGTGACACGGGCTCGTGAGAACATATCGGTTGATGCTCAGCGGCTCTCGGAGGCGCTGTTCGGCGATCACATGCCCTCGAACATCGTCGCGCTCGGCGCGGCCTGGCAGCACGGGGCGATCCCACTCAGTCGTGAGTCACTCCACGAGGCGCTGCGCCTGAACGGTGCGGCCGTCGAGACGAACCTCGCGGCATTCGAGTGGGGTCGGGTCGCAGTTGCGCGCCCCGACGTCGAGCAGGGGCTGCGCCGGTCGACTGCGACGCCCCCTCCGGCGCATGCTCTCGTCGACTTGGTAGCTCCGGAGGAAGGTGAGCTTCGCCGCCTACTTGCCGTGCGCGTCGACGACCTGCTTGGCTGGGGCGGCAAGCACGTAGCCGAGCGGTACGTACGGGAAGTGGCGCGGGTTCGCGCGGCTGAGGAGATGAGCGTGCCGGGGAGCACTGTGCTCGCCGAGGCTGTTGCTCACGGCCTGCACAAACTGATCGCGTATAAGGACGAGTACGAGGTCGCGCGTCTGCAGGTGAAGGGATTGCGGGATCTCCCACGGGGGTCGAAGGTGAGCTTCCATCTGCACCCGCCGCTGCTGCGCGCGCTCGGCTTGAAGCGCAAGCTGCGCCTGGGCCCCTGGTTCACGCCGTGTCTACGGGTGTTGCAGCACGGACGCCATTTGCGCGGCACGCCGCTCGACCCGTTTGGCTACGCGCACGTACGTCGCGTTGAACGCGATCTGCCGCACCGCTATCTCAGCCTCGTCGACCGAGCACTCGAACGCCTTTCTGCGGATACGCTGCCGGTCGCGCTCGGAATAGCACAGTTGCCGGACCTCGTGCGTGGCTACGAGCAGATTAAGCTTGACGGCGTCGAGCGCTTCCACAGCCGCGCGGCCGAGTTGCTCGAGCAGCTCGGACGAGCCGGAGGGGCAGACTCCGCAACATAAACCTGGCCTCGTCCATCACGTTGCCAGGTGATCGCTATCGGTGCATTTGGAGGTTTTAGTTGCAGATCGAAGGGAAGCGCATCATCGTTACGGGCGGCTCGTCCGGGCTGGGTAAGGCAGCCGTGCGGGTGCTTGCCAGGGAAGGTGCGCTGGTCGCCTCCCTAGACGTTCAGGACGAGGCCGGCGCGCGGGTCGTGGCGGCGGCGAACGAGGAGGGCCCCGGACGGGCCTTCTACCACCATTGCGATGTGCGCCGCTCGGACGTCGTACGAGCGTCATTCGAGTCCGCAACGCATGATCTCGGTGGATTGGACGCCCTCATTCACTTCGCAGGAGTGGACAAGCTGTCTGCCGCTGAGTCGATCACCGAAGAGGACTGGGACCTGGTCCTCGACATCAACCTGAAGGGCACGTTCCTGACAAACCAGGCGGCATTCGCGTATCTGCGCGACGCGGGTGGGAGGATCGTCAATGTCACGTCGCCGGTAGCGCTCGTGGCGGCGACCGGGCGGGCCCACTACGCCGCGTCGAAAGGAGGGATCGCCTCGTTGTCCCGCGCGCTCGCGGCGGAGTGGGGCCGGTTCGGAATCAACGTCGTCGCGATCTCGCCGGTCGCGTACACGCCGATGATCGATCGGTTCCGCGCGACGCTGAGCGGCGACGACCTGGCTGCGTTCGACGCCCAGCTGACCCGCGGGCCACTGGGGAGGACGGGTGATCCGGAGACCGACATCGCCCCGGTCCTCGTCTTCCTCGTATCGGATGCGTCGCGGTTCATCACCGCGCAGATCATTGCCGTCGACGGTGGCGCTGTGCCGCTTCGGTAGAGGTTCAGCTGCCGGACGGCCGCCGCCGACGGGGCGCTATGACGGGAGCAACCCGACTGACTCTCCATCTTGCGACTGGAGGACCTGTTCGATCGCGTCGGCTTCCCTCTCAGCAGGCTGCTCGCCTCCCGCAGCCGGCGAAGGCAAGCTCCGCAGTCGCACAACGCTGGCATCGATGTCACTGACCGTCGCACATCCGGAGAACGCCATCGCCAGCTCGATCTCCTCCCGAAGTATCTCCAGCAACCGATCCACGCCCGCCTCGCCACCACCGCCGAGCGCCCAAACATACGGCCGCCCGATGAGGCAGGCGCGCGCACCGAGCCCCAGCGCCTTGATCACATCTGTCCCGCGCCGGATACCGCCGTCAACGAAGACCTCAGCGCTACCCGCCGCTTCAATCACCTCCGGCAGCACAAGGATCGAAGCCTGCCCGCTATCCAGATTGCGGCCACCGTGGTTCGACACGACGATCCCGTCGACACCCAGACCGATCAGACGCGGCACCTCGTCAGCCCTCATCACACCCTTCACGACCAGCTTCCCGCGCCACCGATCCCTGAGCCAGCGCAGATCATCCTCCGTCACCGGAGCCAGCTGCGAGAGCATGCTGGACAGATTCCCGAGGCTGCGCGTCCCGGCAAACACACTCCGACGATTATCAGCGCCCGATTTCCCGAACAGGAACCTCGCCGTCCAACGCGGATGTGCTGCCGCGCCAAGCATCAGGCGTGGCGTGATCCGCAGCGGCTTGTTCAGCCCATTGCGAAGATCCCGGTCGCGCCGCGGAGGAAGCGGCGTGTCGATCGTCACGCACAGAACCGAATATCCCGACACCTCAAGCCGGCCCAGGAGCTGATCGGCAGCCGAGCGATCACGCGGCGGATACAGCTGATACCACAATGGACCGGTCGCGGCCGCGGCAATGTCCTCACACGGGGAGCTCGCGGCGCTGCTCAATGCAAAGACCGTGCCGGCCCGACCTGTCGCACGCACAAGTGCGAACTCCGCCGCCGGATCGCACATATACGTCGAGCCGGTCGGCGCGAGCATCAACGGCATCGATACAGGCTGGCCCAAGACCGTCGTCGAAGCATCAACGACACTCACCCCGGAAAGCGCGCGCGGGCGCAACACCACCTGCTCAAAGCCAGCGCGATTGAAACGAATCGTCGATTCGTCACCCGCACCGCCCGCGACGGCGTCAAACACCGGCCGCGGCAAGCGCCGCCGAGCAAGCCTCTCAAAATCATCAGCGCACACAATCCGCCTACGCACCAACCCGCTCCTCTCACCCGAGGACCCCGCACCCGTCGCCGGCGTCATCCCCAGCAAGCCGAGAAGACAAAGACGTCGACGCGGAGCTCGTGCCCTCTTGACCTAGGCGCCTTCTGCCTGTGCCGCCAAAAACGCCCTGTGCCACGCGTCAGGGCCCAGGCGGAGCGTCATGTGGTGCGCGAGTAGTTGCCATCGACCATCTCGGTGGCACCAAACATCCAACGACGCGGCCTCCGTGTTCACCATCTCGACGCTGCCAACGCCGCCCGAGCTGATCTGTCTGCCTCTGACGACCGCTACATCGTCTCCCAGCAACCAGATGTGTTCGACCGAGTGATCGATCTCGAGCCCGCGATACCTTCCCGTCGCCACTCGGTCCATGTACGAGCTCTTGTCTTCGGCCCGTCCCTCGGAGTGCGAGTAGATGGCCTCGTCACAGAACAGCTCGTCAATCGCCGCAGCGTCCCCGGCAATAGCTGCCGCATAATGCTGTCTCCCAGCAGCCTCGACGGCCCGACGGACTTCTTCGATCTCTATCGTTTTCAACACGCTCGTTCTCTCACCTCTCAACTCGGAGTTTTGACCGTTACTTAGCAAAATCGTGTGGACGGGTAACAAACGCTATACCGTCAGTTGGTGGCTCCCAAGGCCTGCGAGGTGCTGTTGGAGCTCCGTAGTTCGCGCCATCGGTGACAGGCGACGAGGGTTCCGCTTGGCGTTGTGTCGAGTGATGGGCGGCTGGTTGTGCAGTGGTTGATGACGTGGGGGCAACGTGGCGCGAAGGGGCAGGCGTTGGGATGTTCTGGTGGGGTGTTGGTGAGGGCGCTGCGGAGTCTCGTCGTGCGCCGTCGTTGTTGTAGGTCGGGGTCTGGGACGGGCACGGCGTCCAATAGCGCGAGCGTGTATGGGTGGGTCGGGTTGGTGTAGACCTCGCGCGCGTCGCCGTGTTCCATGATGCGGCCGTGGTAGAGCACGATGATGCGGTGCGCGAGGTAGCGCACGACAGCGAGGTCGTGGGAGATGAACAGGTAGCTGAGCTCGAACTCCTGCTGGAGGCGGCGCAGGAGGTTCAGGACCTGCGCCTGCACGGACAGGTCAAGCGCGCTGGTCGGCTCGTCGCAGATCACCAGCCGTGGCTGTTTCATCAGCGCCCGTGCGATCGCGACGCGCTGGCGCTGGCCGCCGGAGAAGTGGCCCGGGTAGCGCTGCTCCGCGTCGGCGGGTAGGCCGACGTGCTCGAGCATCGCTCGGACCCGTTCCTGAACCTCGTCTCGCGACGGGCGTGCGCGCGCGCGCAGGACTTCGGACAGTGTCTGCCCGATCGTGCGGGTCGGGTTCAGGGAGCTGTAAGGGTCCTGGAAGACGATCTGTAGATCGGCGCTCAGCTCCCGGCGGCGGCGGTGGCGAGCGTGGGTGATCTCCTCGCCATCGAACCGGATCTCGCCGGCCATGACCGGCGCGAGCCCAAGGATCGCACGCCCGATCGTCGTCTTCCCTGAGCCGGACTCGCCCACCAGCGCAACGGTTTCCTGGTTGGCAAGCGAGAACGACACGCCGTCCACCGCCCGCAGCGGCGGGCGCCGGCGCCCGCGGGAGTACTCGACCGTCAGGCCGCGCACGTCAAGTAGCGGCGCGGGGTCGCTCATTGAACCACCGATAGCTGGTCATGGTGGAGTCGGTCGTGGTGGATGCAGCGCGTCTGGCGAGCGTCTGCTGGATGCTCAAGCGGAATCGGCCGCTGCCGGCAGGCCTCGGTCGCGTAGCGGCAACGGGGATGGAAATGGCAGCCCTGCGGCCAGAAACCAGGCTTCGGCACGCCACCCGGGATCCACGGCAGCTCATCGCCACCCAGCGCGTTGTGCGGGTCTGACAGCAGCAACGCCCGCGTATAGGGGTGCAGCGGCTCGCGGAACAGCGGCGTCAGCGCAGCCCGCTCAACCACCTGCCCCGCGTACATGACGACGGCCCGATCACACAGATCAGCGACAACACCCCAATCGTGGGTCACCAACAGAATCGCCATCCCCCGCTCACGCTGCAGCTCGCGCAACAACTCGAGGATCTCTGCCTGCACCGTCACGTCCAGCGCCGTCGTCGGCTCATCCGCGATCAGGAGCTTCGGCTCACCCGCCAGCGCCCGCGCGATCGCGACCCGCTGCGCCATCCCACCTGAGAGCTCATGGGGATAGCGCCTGGCCACCAGCTCCGGGTCGGGCAGGTGCACACTGCGCAGCAGCTCAACCGCGCGCGCGTGCGCCGCCCGGCGCGAGAGGCCGTCGTGAGTCCGGACCGATAACGCCAGTTGCCAACCGACCCGGAACGCGGGGTTCAGGCTGACCATGGGCTCCTGCGAGATCAAACCGATCTCGCTACCGCGGACCCGACGCAACTCCTTCTCCGGCAAACACGCGAGGTCGCGACCGTCAAACACGATCCGGCCGCCGACGATCTCGCCATCCCCCGGCAGCAGACGGATCAGCGACATCGCGGTGACCGTCTTACCGCACCCGGACTCGCCGACAAGCCCAACCGCCTCGCCTGCACTGATGTCGAAGCTGACGTCGTCGATCACACGAACCGACCCCTTCGAGCCGAACGCGACCGTGAGGTTCTCCACGCGCAGCAGCGCATCGGTCGCGGACGCCGGGACGGGCGGCGCTACCACCGCGCCAGCAACAGGTCGGGCGAGCCGCCGGCTCGGCCGCTGAACCGACGCCACGGACCAGCGCTCAGCGGTGACGTCACGAACGGAATCGCCCAGCAACCCGAAGGCAACGACCGTCAGCGTCATCGCGATCCCGGGAGGCCAGATCAGCCACGACTGGTTCGTCAGCGCCGCGATCCCGTCGCCGACCATCCCACCCCAGCTCGGCGCCGGCAGCCGGACGATCAGACCCAGGTAGGCGAGTCCCGTCTGCGTGACAAGTGCCGTGGCCGCGTAAATCGCCCCGAGCACTATCACCACGCCAACGATCCGCGACAGCACATGACGGACGATGATGTACGAACGTGATAGGCCAGCCACCTGTGCCGCCGCGATGTACAGCTCCTCCCGGATCGGCAGCGTCGCCGAGCGGACCACCCGCGTCGTGTACGGCGACAGGATCACGCCCAGGGTGACCATCCCGGCAAGCATGCTGTCAGGGAAGATCGAGAGGACGACGAACACGACCGCAAGCCCCGGCAACGACAGAGTCAGGTCGGTCAGCCAACCGAGCGCTCGATCCGTTCGCCCGCCGAAGTAACCGGCCGTGAGCCCCGCGGGCACGCCGATCGCGAGCGTCACCAGGACCGCTTCTGCGACGCCGAGCATCGTGACGCGCGTCCCGACCAGCAGCCGCTGGAGGACATCGCGGCCATCCGAGTCCGTTCCGAGCAGGTGCTGCCAGCTCGGACCCTTCAGCACATCGAAGATATCGCCCGCGTTCTGTGTCGCGACGTGCGGCCAGATGATCGGCGCCGCGATCGCGACGACCACCACGATCGCAAGCCAGACCATGGACACGACGGCCGCAGGCCGGCGCAGCAGACGACGGAACAGCGACGCCGACTCAATCGTTGACGCCACCGCCGGGGTACCGTCGACCGGCTCAATGCCGACGATCGTGCTCACGAGGTCCGCACCCGTGGATCGAGCACTGCGTATAGGAGATCCACGATCAGGTTGATCGCGACGATCACCACCGTGAAGAAGACGACGATCCCCTGGGTGACCGGCAAATCACCGGTCGACGCTGCAGTGTCGAGACCCGACCCTAGCCCCGGCAGCGAGAACACCTGCTCGACGAACACCGTCCCGGTCAGCAGACCAATGACCTGGAGACCACCCACTGTCACAGCCCGCATCGAGGCGTTCTTGAGCGCAAGCTTGAAGAAAATCACCCGCGGCGGGATCCCGTTCGCCCAAGCCATCCGCACGTGCTCACTTGCAAGCACGTCCATCATCGCCTCGCGCGTCTGCCGTGCCATCACAGCGATCGGCAGCAGCGACAACGCTACGACGGGCAGCACCATCGATCGTGCCCAATCGCCCGGAGACTGCGCCAGCGACACGTACCCGATTGCAGGAAGCAAGTGGATCTTCACGGCGAAGAACGACACGAGGACGGCACCGACCCAGAACGCCGGCAGCGCGAACCCGACCAACGTGAGACTGTCGATCAACCGCCCTACCGCGCCGCCATGAACGGCGCTCACCACGCCGGCACCGACACCGACTAGGAACATCACCACTACCGTCGGCACAACCAGTGAAAGCGTCACCGGGAAGCGCTGCACGATCAAGGCCTTCACGCCCTGACCAGTCGTGTACGACGTCCCGAGATTCCCCCCTAACGCGTGCACCAGCCAATGCCAGTACTGCTCATATACCGGCTGATCCAAACCAAGGCGGTGGGCGAGCGCCACGTACTGGGCGGGCGAGCCGTTGGGGAGGAGCACGTCCAGCACATTTGTCGGCGCAAGAGAACTCAGCAAGAAACTCAACGCCGACACCACGAACAGCAGTGGTACCGCGAGATACAGGCGCCGCACGACGACCCGCACGACCGGATTACGCACCATCCGGCCGGCGAGTCGCCATGCGCGCCTGGTCCTTGAACCGGTCACACGAGTGACGTCGCTGTTCCGCGCTTGGCTGGGCTGAAGGTCCCTAGCTCGGGCTCAGTTCGTTGATCAGAACCGCCCCGATCCGCGGCCCGGTTACGTCCACGCCCTGAACCGACTTCGTCACGTACCAGATACCCGAGACACTGCATATCGTCACAAAGTACGACTCCTGGGATTCGTACTGCAGCATCTGCCTCCAGTCCGGAACGGGATTGGTCGCCCGGATCGCCTTGTTGTACAGGCTGACCATGTACGAATCGGCTGGCCAGGTCGTGACAGGGTTTCCGGCCGACAGCCAGCTGCTGTATTGAACCTGGGTCGTGTTGCCAATGGTCGTGAGCAGATAGCCGGCATTCGAGAAAATGCTACTCGGCGACGTGTAATTGATGGGGTTCAGCGTTATACCAACGGCCTTCAGCTCCTGCGCCACGCCGTTGAACATCGTCTGATCCTGCGTTCTTGCCTCGATCAGTGCGAGGTTCAGGGTGAGTCCGTTCGAGTAGCCAGCCTGCGCGAGCAGCGCCCTCGCCTTCGCCGGGTCGTAGGTGAAGTGGCCGGCGTAACTCGGATCTGAGATGTCGGTGACCGGGAACAGGTCGGTCGCCTCCGCGTATCCCCCGGGGCCGACCAGCTGCGCCAGCGCCGGGCGATCAAGCGCGTAGCTGATCGCCTCCCGCACGAGGCTGTTGGTCAGGGCGCTTGTCGAAGGATCTTTCTCGTTGAGCAGCAGCTGGTAGGCACCGATCGGTGCCGACTCGACCTTGAGGCCGGCGGACCTCGCAGCCGAGACCGTCGACGAGTCCGAGGCGACGTAAGCGAAGTTCAGCTGACCCGCTTGGAGCGCTGCCAACTCCGAAGCCGGCTCTGGGATGATGTCCTCGATGACTCGGCTGTATTTGACGGCGGCCTTGTCATAGTAGTACGGATTGGGAACGTAGACGTAACTGCTGTTCGGGACAGACACGGCAGTATCGAGCTTGTACGGGCCCGTGCCACACGTCGCGTTGGTGAACAGCGTTGGGTTGGCGACGCACGCGGGCGAGGCGGGGGTGCCCCAGAAATCCCCGACGTCGGACAAGACGGTCTCCATGTCGTTCACAGGGACGGTCAGGACCATGCGGACCTCCCACTTCCCCACCGCTGTGAACTTCGGATCCTTCCCGAACAAGCCCTGGTAGCCACCGACCTGCTTGGCGTAGAAGTCCAGGTAGTCGACCATGGCGGCCGCAGTGAGCGGCGTTCCGTCGGAGAACCGGACGCCGTGGATGAGGGTGAACTCAAAGCCCTTTTGAGCCCCTGTGCCGGGATTGAAGTAGGACCCGGACGACGCGAGCTCACCGACGACCGTACCGTTCGGCTCCATGTGAAACAGAGACGAGTAGCCGAGGCTCAGCTCGAGAGCGCCTGATTGCCCACTGTTGGGGATATCAGCGATATTCTTGTAATACTGGAAAGCGGAGTACGGCAATCCGATCCGCAAGGTCGGCTTCGCGGCTGCCTGCGTCGCGGTCGCTGTTCGCGTGTGCGCACTGGCGGTGCTCATCACGCCGACGAGACTTGCAACAGCTACGAGAGCCACGAGCGAGTAGTGAACCGTGGGCGCCGATCGTGCACGACGGTTCACGGAGGTCCACCTTCTCATTGGTCGCATTCCTTCGTTCCTCTCCATTCCTCAATGGTGTGATTCGACGCTGGTGTGATTCGACGCGGCCGGCCCTTTGGACAGGCGACGACAACGCATGCCTCAAGACAGGCGCTCCGAGCGCGACGGCCGACTACAAGAAGCTTGAGCAGCGCTCTAGCTTTCCGCACCGGCGCGGCCTTGCGCCCCGACAAAGTTCAGTTCAACGGCAGATGCCCCACTTCTCCGAGTGGCGAGCCGACCAGCTCACCGCAACAACTCGGAGCCACCAGCGGGGACCACCAGTGGTTCCTCCCTCTACGGTTTTGCATTGCGCGACACTACAGTTTCGGCGTCTCTTTGTCAACTGCGAGGCCATGTCTGGGTCAAAGTAGTGTCCTAACTGGGCGTGTGCCGGGCCAATCGCAGTCCGACCTTGGTGCGGAAGCGACAGGAACGGTGGTCGAGCAGGCGGCCGGCGCCGGGAGGCCCGCCCTCCCAGGTGGACGGTTCGCTGTCTCAGAGGGTGATCACCGATGGAACACGGATCACGCCACCCGTGCCCATATGCACCCGTACATGCATCGCGGGTGCGCGGACACGCCCGATTTCAAGCCGAGCATGGCCGATGCGGGATTCGGCGACAGCGAAGATCCAACATCCGCAGCGCGGTCACCAGTACGCCGGCCCGGCGATCCTCCTCGCCCGCAACCCGCCTCAAGCCAGTGTCCGCTAGCGCCCGAGGGCACTAGCGGAGGACGTCAGCGCCCGAAAGGCGACAGCCGCGGCGGCGACATCCAATGCGTGTCGAAGCCCTGTTCCCTCGTCTTCCAGGCATTGGGGACTACTCGAAACTTTGACCGCCGTTTACAAGCATGAACTGCCCCGTTGCTGCGGAACCCATGTCGGACGCGAAGAACAGGACGGCCTCAGCAATCTCAGAAGAGGTGGGGACGTACTTCAGAGCGTTCGCGTCGGCGATCCGGTTCCAGACGACCTCAGGTTCAACTCCCTCCTGCTTGGCCAGTTCAGCGAAGTAGCGCCCGCTGTTTGGGTTATCAGCAGTGACCCCCGGGGTAACCGTGTTAACGCGAATTCCATATTTGCCTAGCTCTTTTGCCAGCAAGCGCGACGCCGTACGCAACGCACCCTTGGACGTCGAATAGGGCCCGTACCCCTCAAGTGCGTGGCGCATCGCGCTGCTGGTCATGATAACCCGACCTTCGCCGAGGTCGCGCATGTACGGCAGCACGGCCTGGGTCATGTTGAGCGAACCCCAGAGGTTCACTTCCATCGCGTTGCGCCAATCCTGGAGATCGCTGTCTGCAAAGGACACATAAGGTAGAGCGGTGTAGGCGTTATTGACCAGCACGTCGATGCGGCCGAAGGCCTCAAAGGTCGCCTGAGCGAGGTGCCGACACTGTTCGGGATCGGTAATGTCCGTCGGGACGGCGATAGCTCGTCGCCCGAGTGATTTCACCTCGGCCGCAAGGTCGTCCAGGCTTTCTCGCCTCCGCGCGGCAAGGGCCAGGTCTGCGCCCTCGCGTGCGAATGCCAGCGCAGTCGCTCGCCCGATCCCTGGACCAGCTCCCGACACGATGCCCACCTTGTCCGCGAGTAGCACTCGAATCCCCTCCGTTATTGATGTCCGCAGTTCCTGAAGCGCGGCTGACCGTCGAACTCCCTCATTGGGGCTCATAAGCTACCACATCTGGTACCGAGCCTGGCTCAATTACAATCCTTTGATGGATTCCGGCTAGTGGGGTCATGCCCGTGTTGAGTAGGTCGTGATGGAGGCGACCGGTGTGTTTTGGAAGCCGATCTCAGTCTCACGGAATTGGGATCCGGAGCCGAGATGGGCTAGCCGCTTGTTGCGGTGCGCCGGCGCTGCTGAACGCTCGCCGCAACTCGTGTGGCAGCGTCGACCGCGGTTAGAGTCGGGGTCGGTACGTTGAGCACCGATGCGATTTCCAGCACGGCGCCTGTCAAGCAGTCGATCTCCAGAGGCTTCCCTGCCTCGAAGTCCTGGAGCATCGAGGTCTTGTGGCTGCCGACCGCGAACCCGGCCGCGAGGCGCTGGTCGATCGTGACGGGCAGCGCGATGCCAAGCGCCGCCGCGACGGCTGCCACTTCTTCGAGCAGCGAGCGGAGCGCAGCGCGCATCACGGCGAGCTCGCCGAGTTCGGCCAGCGTCGCCCGTGTCAGTAGGGACATCGGGTTGAAAGCTGCGTTTCCGATCAATTTCAGCCAGATCTGATCGCGTAGATGCTGGTGGTCGATCGGGCACTTCAAGCCGCCGGCAGTCAGTGCCGCGCTGATCTGCTCGCAGCGCTCGCTCGCGACACCGCTTGGCTCGCCGATCGAAATGCGGGTGCCCTCAATGTGACGGATGACCCCGGGACCGATGATCTCAGTCGCGCAGTAGACGACGCACCCGACGGCGTCGTCGGGCGGCAGCGCGGCGCTCACGACGCCACCCGGATCGACACTCTGGACGGTCCGGCCGTCGAGCGGTCCGCCCTCACGGTGGAAGTACCACCATGGAATGCCATTCTGGGCAGCGATCAGCGGAACGCCGGGCTTGAGCGCTGCGCGGATCTGGGGAGCGAGCTCCGGCAGGCTGTACGCCTTCAGTCCGATCAGCACCGCGTCGGCAGCTGCAATCGCGCCAATGTCGGCGGTGGCGTGTAGATGCGCAACGAAGTCTCCGCGCGGGCTGAGAACCTGCACGCCGTCCCGTTGCATAGCCCGCAGATGCTCGCCGCGCGCAATCAGGGTCACGTTCGCCCCGCCACGCGCCACGGCCGCCCCCACGAAGGCACCGATCGCACCGGCACCGAGAACCGCGAGCTTCACCCGGGAACGAGCCCAAGCAGTGCCGGGAGGCGCTGACGCTGGATCTTGCCAGTCGCTGTGCGCGGGATTGCCTCGACGATGTGTACTGTCGCAGGCACCTTAAAGGTCGCGATCCGCTCACGACAGTGCTCGCGAATCTCCTCGGCTGTGGCCTGCGACGAAAGACTCACGACCGCCGCCACCGCTTCGCCGTACTTCGCGTCCGGGAGCCCGAAGCACGCCGCTTCGCGAACGGCGGGATGCGACGTCAGCGCGTCCTCGACCTCGTAGGGCGAGATGTTCTCACCGCCGCGAATGACCATCTCCTTGATCCTCCCCGCCAGTCGCAGATAGCCATCCCCGTCGAGCGCACCAAGGTCGCCGGTGCGGAACCAGCCGTCGATGAACGACTCGGCGTTCGCGTCCGGGTTGTCGAGGTAGCCGGACGTGATCCCGGCACCCCTCACCACCACTTCGCCAACTTCACCAGCGGTCAGCCAACCGCCGTCGGGTCCGCGAACCGCGATCTCGGTGCCTGTCGCGACCCCCACGGAGCCAGGAAAGCGCAGACCCGGTGGAAGCGGGTTCGATGCGATCTGGTGGCTCGCCTCGGTCATACCGTACGCCTCGAGGAGTGGCACGTCGAAGCGCCGCTCGACCTCGGCCATCAATTGCTCGGACAGCGCCGAGCTGCACGAGCGGATGAAGCGCAACCGCGGTGCCTGCGCCATCCCGTCCGTTCTTGCGTCGCGCTCGAGCACCATCGTGTGGACCGTCGGCCCAGCCGAGTACCACGTCACGCCGTAGGGACCGAGGTGCTCCAGCAGACCGCGCGGCGTGAACCGCCCCGGTAGGACCACCGAGCCGCCCGAGGCCAGCGTCGCAAAGACAGAGGCCACGAGCCCGTGAACGTGAAAAAGCGGCATTGCACAGTAGGCGACATCGCGGTCGCTCAGGCGATAGCTCGCGGCGATCGTCCGCGCCGACGAGACGAGATTGCGGTGGCGAAGAGGCACTTGCTTAGGTCGGCTGGTCGTGCCGCTCGTGTGGAGCAGCAGCGCGACATCGTCGGGCACCGGTGTGGTCGGCGGCACCCGAGCCGTGTGCGAGGAAGCGCTGGACCGCGTCACGCCAAGCGCGGTCGCCGCCTCACTGGCCGCCTTGGGCCCAGCCTCTGAGAGAACCAGCAGGCGCGGGCGGATGTCCTCCAGGTAGAAGGCGAACTCACTCTCGGTGTACGCGGCGTTCAGCGGTGCGACCGTTGCTCCGAGCGCCAGGGCGGCGAACAGGAGGATCAGGAACTCGCGGCCGTCCGGTTCGACGATCGCAACGCGATCGCCAGCGCGAACGCCGGCGCTCGACAGTGCGCCACTACGGCGCTGCACGACGTCGACCAGACCGCTGTAGGTGAGGGACTCGCCGTCCGGCACGACGAGGGCCGGCGCCGTGGGCTCCCCGACCTCGAGCAGCGACGAAACGGTCTCAGACATCACGACAGCGTACCAATGTTGGATCCGAAATGGTACGGTTTGGATCCAAGATGACTTTCACGACGCGACCTGAGCTTGTTGGACGCCATGGCATGGTGTCCTCGACCCATTGGCTGGCGTCCGCTACGGCGATGCGCGTGCTCGAACTCGGCGGAAACGCCTTCGATGCCGTGGTCGCGGGCGGGTTCGCGCTTCAAGTGGCGCAGCCGCATTTGAATGGAATCGGCGGTGAGGTCCCGATCGTCTTCTGGAGCGCCGAGGAGGGCGCTTGCCGGGTCCTTTGTGCGCAGGGCGTCGCGCCTGCCAGCGCGACGATCACCGCCTTCAGCGAACGCGGGCTGAACCTGATTCCCGGCACCGGGATGCTCGCAGCGTGTGTCCCGGGCGCATTCGACGGCTGGCTTCTGCTACTGCGTGACTACGGCACGCTGCGTCTGCGCGATGTGCTCGTCGACGCGATCGAGCTGGCCGAGAATGGTGTTCCGGTCCTGCCCGAGATCTCGCAGACGATCGCCGAGGTCGAAACGCTCTTTCGTGACGAGTGGCCAACCTCGGCGGAGCTGTGGCTCGGCCAGGGGATGCCCCAGCCGGGCGCAACGCTGCGCAATCGGACACTTGCCGAGACCTACAAGCGAATCCTGCGGGAGGCCGAGCAGACCAGTCACGACCGCGACGAGCAGATCGAGTCCGCGCGGCGAGCGTTCTACCAGGGTTTCATCGCCGAGGCGATCGATGCGTTCGTGGCGCAGACCGAGGTTCTCGACGCGTCCGGCAGGCGAAGCCGCGGCTTGCTGACCGGTGGGGATCTCGCCCGCTGGTCGGCGACCTACGAGCCCCCAGTGACGCTCGAGTTTGACGGGCTGACGATCTGCAAACCCGGACCATGGAGTCAGGGCCCCGTGTTTCTACAGCAGCTCGCGATCCTGGCGCGCAGCGACATCGCCGACCTGGAGTTGGGATCCGAGCCTTACATCCACACCATCATCGAAGCTGCGAAGCTCGCGTTCGCCGACCGCGAGGCATGGTACGGCGACCCGGCTTACACCGATGTGCCGCTTGATGGCCTACTCGCATCCGACTACGCCGAGCTGCGTGCCCAAATGACCGGCCCGGAGGCATCGCTCGAGATGCGGCCGGGACGGCCGGATGGTCGCCCGCCGCACCTGCCGCGCGTCGCCGCGGCGGGGCTGTCATCGGGAGCAGGCGAGCCGACGCTCCGCCCCAGTCAGTCCGGGGACACCTGCCACATCGACGTGGCGGACCGATTCGGCAACATGGTCGCCGCTACACCCAGCGGCGGCTGGCTGCAGAGCTCACCGGCGATCCCGAAACTCGGCTTCTGCCTCGGAACACGCGCCCAGATGTTCTGGCTTGACGCAAGTCACCCGAACTCGCTTGCACCCGGCAAGCGCCCGCGAACGACGCTCAGTCCCTCGTTCGCGCTACGCGACGGCGAGGCCTACATGGCATTCGGGACTCCGGGCGGCGACCAACAGGACCAGTGGGCCCTGACGTTCCTGCTCGCGCATCTGAAGTTCGGCTTCAACCTGCAAGCAGCCGTCGATGCCCCCACCTTCCACAGTTCACACTTCCCGTCGTCGTTCTTCCCCCGCCAAGCTTCTCCCGGGCGCCTGGTGTTGGAGGGACGAACCCCCGAGACGGTCCTCGCAGGCCTACGGAACCGCGGGCACGATGTCGTCATCGCGGGCGACTGGGCGCTCGGATGGGTCTGCGCCGTGGTGCGCGAACCTCACGGCACCCTGAGAGCAGCGTCGAGCCCGCGAGGAATGCACGCATACGCGGCAGGACGCTGATGGCCGCGACCCCGCAGAGCGACGACGGCACCGTCGGCACAATCGCACGCGAGCTCGAACGACGCATAATCACCGGCGAGTACTCGGCAGGACAGCGTCTTCGGCAAGAAGCCCTCGCCGCGGAGTTCGGGGTAAGTCGAACGCCGATCCGCGAAGCGCTCCGAACACTAGAGGCGGCAACGTTCCTCCAGATGGTGCCGCGACGCGGGGCCATCGTACGGCTTCCTTCACCGCGCGAGATCCGCGACGCGTACGCGGTACGCGCAGAGCTCGAGGCGTTCGCGGCTCAACTCGCGGCCGTCTACATCACCACCAACGAACTTCGAGAACTACACACCGCCGCGCGCCTCTTCGACAACTCTGTACGACAGATCCAGCCGGGCGCGGACAGCAACCCAGGGCAGGCCTCACCGTGGATCGAAGCAAACGAACGCTTCCACGCATGCATCCTGAGCGCCAGCCGGAACAACGCACTACAACGACTGACAAATACGCTGCACTCGTCATTCCCGCGAAGCCTCACATGGCCCGCTCTCCACGAGGACCAGCGACTGCTCCACCGAAACATCGAGGAGCACCAAGCAATCACGAACGCACTCGAAGCCGGCGACCCACCCCTCGCGCGCTCCCTGATGGCAGACCACGTCCGTCACGCCGGCGAACTCGTCGCGATGTGGACCGAGCGCCACAGCTGAACCCAGCTCCGAACGGCTGCGAACTATTTTTGATCCGATTTCGGACTACTAACTTTCCGTTTTCGGACTATTAATTTCGCGCTAGAGCTGAACAATGGGATCCGACACACGCAAGCCCGAGGGATTCTCGACCTTCTACGGTCATAATTTGATATGTTCCCGCGCGATGGCCAGCCGTCCCTTGCGCGCCACCACGCCGTTGCGCCGGCTGCGCGGGTCGGACATCGACGACGTGACCGTGGGTTGAGGGTTTGAAGTGGCGAACTTCGCTGCAAACGAGATCGCCGTCGATTTCAACCTTTCCGTGCCGATGGCGGACGGCGTTCGTCTTGCGACGGACGTGTTTCGCCCGCGCGCGTCTGGTCGTTACCCGGTGATCCTGGTTCGAACGCCCTATGGCACGCATGTGACGGCCGCCCAGATGGGCGGGTCGGCGACGGATCCGCTGTGGGCGGCGAGGTCGGGGTATGTCATGGTGTTTCAGGATGTTCGCGGGACGGGCGCTTCGGAGGGCGACCTCCGTCCGCTTCGCCACGAGGCCGGCGATGGCGCGGTGGGGGTCGACTGGGCAGCCTCGCAGGAGTGGAGCAACGGCTCGGTGCTGATGGCCGGCGCTTCCTACTACGGCGCGACGCAGCTCTTGGCGGCGACGCGCAAGCCGCCCGCGTTGAAGGGGCTGATGCCGGGTTTCACTTCCTCTGAGTACTACGACGGCTGGACGTATGAGGGCGGCGCCTTTCGGCTCGGGACCGAGCTGATGTGGGCGGCAGGGACGACGTACGCCGACCTTCCGCGCCGTGCGGCGCGCGGGGAGGATGTGAGCGCTGACGCGCAAGCGCTGGAGGCGGTTGTCTCGGACCTCCCGGCAGCCTTCGCGAGGCTCCCGCTCGCCGAGTTGCCGCGACAGATACCAGCGCTCGGGTTCTACGGCGAGTGGCTCGCACACCCCAACCGCGACGAGTTCTGGAGCCAGATCGCCGTCAACGAGCGTTACGACACGATCGAGGTGCCGGCCATCCACACCGCCGGCTGGAGCGATATCTTCTTGAAGGGGACGCTCGAGAATTACATCGGCCTGCGCGCCCGCGCGGCAAATGAGCACGCGCGCGCAAACCAGCGGCTGATCATCACGCCCTGGGGCCACGGCGTTCCGCCCGGCGAAATCGTCGGAGAGGTCTGGTTCGGACCGGCCGCAGGCGCGCTGGCGATGGCGAACCTGCAGACGTGGCTGCGGGAGTTCATCGAGGCGACGCTGACCGGGGACGGGTCCCTGGGCTCGCCGCCGGTGCAGATGTTCGTGATGGGCGCCAACCGCTGGCGCGATGAGGACGACTGGCCGTTGGCTCGGGCCCAGGATGCGCGCTTCTACCTGCGCTCAGGGGGGAGGCTGACGCGTGAAGCCCCAGCCGATGACGCTCCGAGCGAGTTCGTGTATGACCCGGCCGACCCCGTCCCGACCGTCGGTGGCAACACGCTGCTTCCGGGCGGCGGTCTGGTGATGGGGCCCCGTGACCGTCGTGCAGTCCGCGAGCGCCCGGACGTACTGCTCTACACGAGCGAGGTGCTCGGGCAGGACGTCGAGGTGACTGGCCCGCTCACGGCAACCTTGCACGTCGCGAGCTCAGCTCGTGACACCGACTTCACCGCCGCGCTACTCGACATCTATCCCGACGGTCGTGCGATCGGGATCGCCGACGGGATCCTGCGCCTGCGCTACCGCAACGGCTTCGCCGAGCAGCAGCCGGCGATGCCCGGCGAGGTATATGAGATCGAGGTCGATCTCGCTGCGACGAGCAACGTCTTCAAAGCCGGCCACCGGATCGGTGTGGAGGTCTCAAGCTCCAACTTCCCGCGCTTTGACCGCAACCCAAACCACGGCGGGGTGATCGCCGAGGCGACCGAGTACGACTTCGTCATCGCCAGACAGCACGTCTTCCACGACTCGGGCCGCGCGTCGTACATCACCTTGCCGATCGTCCGGTAGTGCGGCGGTGCACTAGCTGGCGATCAAGCGATGAGAGGAGCGCGCAATGAAACGAGTCGTTACCGGCGTCAATGAGCACGGTCCGTCGTACGTCGTGTCGAGCGACGAACTGCCGATCTCGGATTTCCAGACAATCTGGGATTACGAGCCGGGCCAGGTACCGGACTCGATCAGCGCCATTGACCCGGGTCCGAGGTCATTCCCCGTCGCGACGTCGATGACGCGGCATTCTGTGTTCGGTAGAGCATGGCCAACCGATCCCTTCGGCACGTCGATCGCGCAGTCGGACGTGAGGTGCGTGCAGGGGCTGGCTTCGGTCATGCCGTACCCCTGAACGACCCGGCAGCCGATCCGGTCCTGGCACAGCTGAGCGACCTCGGCACTGAGCGGCGCGCCGCACCACTCAGCACGAATCGCAAGCTGGACGGGTCAGACTGGCTAGCGCGGATCGCCATGGCCGAGCGACCGCCCGATGATCTCGCTTCACCCAAAAGATTGCCTACCGACCGGGCGGCTGTCAATAGCCGAAGGAGCTGACCGGCGAGTGGTCTCCGATCCCCCGAGGCCCCCTACGTGGTCAACACCCCACCGTCGACCGGCAGCAACACCCGGTGATGTAGGACGACGCGTCGCTGGCGAGAAAGATCGCGGCCGCAACGAGTTCACGGGCCTCGCCAATCCGGCCCATCGGCACACGCGCCATCATGCCGTCGACATAGCCGGCTGGATTACTGCTCGGTCATCTCGGTCGCGAAGAACCCGGGTGCGAGCGCGTTCACGCGGATTCCCTTGCGTCCCGTCCCACTGCTGTGCGAGATCGCGCGTCAAGCCAATGATCGCCGCCTTGGACGACGCGTAGGCCGCCTGCGGTAGGCCTGCCGTGGTAGAGCCGAGAGCGCTGCCGATGTTGACGATGCTGCCGCCCCGCTTACCCATCGCTCGCCCACTTGCCTGCGCCATGAAGTAGGCGCCCACGAGGTTGACGTCGATCACGCGGCGAAATTCGTCCGGCGTCTCGCGAGTCGCCGGAACCGCAGTGGCGACACCAGCGTTGTTTACAAGCACGTCGACCTGTCCGAGCTGGTCAACCGTAGCGTCGACGACACGCTTGCAATCATCCGGATTGGAAACGTCGGCCGGCACCGCGACGCAGCGTCGGCCCGACGCCTCGACCGCCGCCTGCGTGCTCCTCAACTGCTCCACGCGGCGGGCGCAGATCGCAATGTCCGCACCAGCCGCCGCCAACCCGAGCGCAAACGCTACTCCCAAGCCGGAGGAGGCACCAGTGACGATCGCCACCTTCCCGTCAAGAGCGAAGGAGGAGAGGATATCGCTCATCGTGGGCGCTTTGATCCAGCCGCAGGCACGCCGCGACCCTACAGGATCGTGAAGGGAACGTTGACGTGATCGATGTCGAGCGGTTCGTCCTCGGGAAGGTCGAGGTCGCGGTCGAAGACCCGGCGGACCGAGTTACCGGCGACGTCCTCGAGCCGTGCGTCAACCCGGAGGGTGTGGCGGCCCGCCTTCCACGGTGACGACGGCTCGAACCGCCAGGCGCGGTCGCCCTGCTCTACACTCACTTCCCCTGGCACCGGCGCAGTATCCGTGTCGAATACCACGACACAGCGCTGAAGAATGGCGCGGTCCAACGGCCGGTCGCCCGCGGCAACCAGCGCAGCCTCAGACCCCACCGCCGGGACGGTGAGTCGCCAGGCAAAGGGGTCGACTCGCGCCCGAATCGCGGGCCCAATTCGGTAGCGGCGCTCCGCCGGCGCAAGAAGCGGCGCGCCCGTTGCGTCGCGGAACGATGAATCGACGACAACCGCGACCGGCACTCCCTCCGTCAATGGATAGCCAGCCTCGGCGTTCGGGACGAGGCCTCGCTTGATTCGACCTGGCTCTAGCAGGAGTGTCAGCCGCTGCCGCGAGCTGTTCCACAGCTCCGGTTCCATCTGCAGGAGCACACCGTCGAGCCGCTCCCCCGTATCGACGCGGCGGACGGATACGGCCCGAGCCGCGTAGCCTTCGCTCATCGACGCCGAGAAGGAGACGTAGATTCGGAGGAGGTTGAGAGGCAGCTCCCCGGCGGTCGGGTGGATGGATAAGACCTCGGTCGTCGGCGTCAACGGCAATGCCGGCACTTCGACGCGCGCAACCTCGACCCCGTCGATCAGAAGCGAGTACGAGAGCCCCGCCACGAGCGGGAAGCGCGGCGCGAACCACGCGTCTCCATCCTGCTCGTGGAAGCTTCCGGCAAGCGGCTGCCAGCCGTCGGCCCGCCCGACGAACTCGCTCGGGAGGAGGGCCATATGCGAATGTCCGGCTCCGCCCCGCACAAGCAGGGCAGCGCGCCCACCACAGTCGACGAGGCGAAGCTCGATGTCAGCTCCCGTCAAAGTGACGCAGTGCTGCACGAGCGCAGGTGGAAACCGGCGTCGTCCCGCTGCAGCATCAGCACCTGTCCGTCGACGACGGCCATGCAGCTGACGCCGTGGTATGGCAACTCCTCCCGCGGGACGCCGCGCGGCTGCCGCGGCTCGCTGAGACCCTCCTGAGCGTCGATGTCTCGGCCGTCGATCTTCAACACCGGAAGCCTAGTGTTCGAGACGAGGACGTACTCGACGTCATCACGGGTAAAAGTGACGATGTCGAGCGGCGTGTTCGCGCCGCCAAGCTCGGCGACGGTACGTCCGACAACGTGCGCTCCATCAGCGAGCTCGGCTACCGGGAAGTGCACGATCGGCGTGCAGGTGTAGCTGGCGAGGATGCCCGAAGCACCGCCGTACGCGGCGAAGGTGCGAACGGGCGCGTACGTCTCGTACTTGCCGTGGTTGACATGGTAGATCTCCAACTTGCTCGCGTGGGCCTCGTCTCGGAACGGGAACGGGATTCTGCGGAGCGTCGAGACGAACTCCTCGCAGGACGCCCCCGTCACCAACAGCTCGCCGTCGACGAACGCCAGGTCCGTGACGGTGGTCGTGCGCAGCGACTCGCGCGCGATCCTCAGCGTAATCCCGAAGTCCGGCACGTCATAGTCCTCGCCCGCGGTGTCACCCTTCGCGACCACGCGATGGTAGATCGGGATGCCATACTGGCCGTACTTCTCCTGGCGCTCGTCATCAACCGCCGGGGCATCATCGATCGTGGCCCGGGCGTACCCGACGTTCCCGCACTCGGCGACTGACAGCGTCCCGTTCCCGGCAATCCTCACTAACAGAGGGACGGCCCCATCGCCGGCGCCACGCATCACGGACAGGAAAACGGCGCGCGAGAGGGGGTGGACAGCAAGGTCTCGGATCGCGATGTCTTCGCAGGCGCAACCGACGAAGGCGGCGATCCGTCCGTCGAGGCTCGTGATCTGGGCTACCGTCGCGTCGCGCTCATCTTCGGAGAGGTCGACCGCGACAATCTCGGCGCGCACGTTATCAGCGACGAAGAGAACGCCGTCAGGGCTGAAGGCAATTGGACCCACCGAATCGAACTCCGGTGACCCAACCCGAAAGCCATCTCTGCTTGCAGTTGTCCGAAGCTCACTCAATACAATCTCCTTCATCGGGAGGCCACCGCTCTAAATGGTGACTCTCATCCTCAACTTTGCCTAATCGGTTTCCCGCCGGCCCACCCGGGCGAAAGCCAAGGCTGAGTGTGCCGACGACATGCGCGTAAGAATCTGAACGGGCTTGGGCACCACGCTGATGGTAGGAACTTAGTAATGCTCACCGGAGAAAGGTTACCGGATCACCTGCCCAGACTGCACTCACGTATTGCAGATACTCACGCGCCCGGGCAGATCAAGCCTAATTACATCGGAGTTCCCTCGTCGAAAGCGGATCCCTCGTTGCTAGGGCTTCCATTACGGCGCCGATCCCACAGATTCAGCGCAACAACGGATGTGGCGGTCACCGGACGCTCAGCCGATCGGGCCGTCAAGCTCTAGCAGCCGCTCGCGCCAGCGCCACGCTCCGTCTCGCCGAACGAGATAGTCGCGGTAAACGCCGGTGGCAATGATCCGCGGCGGCTGGTCGCGGCCCGAGACGAGCGTCAAGTAATAGAAAACCGTAGCCGTCTCCTCGTCACAATGTTCGACCCACAGGTTTGTGATCACGTGACGGCTGGCGCCCACCGGGCGCGTCTGCCACGCTGCTTCGAGGCGGCTGAGGATCGTGTCGCGCCCCTCGGCCTCGCGAACGACCTCGCCGTTGAGATGAAACTCGAAGCGGCCTTCCTCGACCCACGCCTGCTCCACCACCTCACGACGCTGCTGATCGACTCCGAATGTCGACCGTGCGACGAACTCTGCTATCTCACGAAGTCCACTCATTAGACCGTCCATTCAGCGCAATGGGCGAGCGAGCCGCAGCTCCACGTTATCGCGTCGCTCGCGGACTTCGAATACCGGCTGCGAGAAGGTAGCGGGTCCCTGTAGCACCTTCCCTGAACAGAGGTCGAAGCGCGCGCCATGGGAAGGGCAGGTAACGGCAAACCCGTCGAGCTCGCCCTCGTCGAGCGCGCCGCCAGCGTGAGAACAGACGGCGGCGATCGCGCACAGTCTGCCGTCGAGCCGCACTACAAGCGCAGGCATACCACCCGCATCAACTCGCTTCATCGTGTTGTCGGTGAAATCCTCCGTCGCGCCGACGCTGAGAAACATATCGCTGCCATCAGCAAACGCATTACGGTTGACCATCGTGCCGAAACGGAACGTGAGGTGACCCCCGACATACATGCCGACCATCGCGAGCACCACGGCAACCGTCGACAGTACGACGCCCGCGTCGTGGCTGCCGACCCACCGCACGGCCAGCGACACCGTCTCCAGCAGAAACACGACGGTCATGATCATGCCGTGGGTTAGTGCCGCACGGCGCTCGAGGCCCTCGGTCTCGTAGAAGTCCGTGTAGCCCGTCAGTACTGCGCCCAGCGCCGCCAGCGTCCCGAAGCCGACGGCGATGTTCCCCGCTTGCACTCCGATCGCATGGTCGTACCGTGCCGCCCAGTCAAGGATTACACCGACCACCCACGCACCGAGCGGCGCGTCGGTTACCGCCGGATGCAGCGGGTGGCGGAGCACGGTGGTGCCATGCGCCGCATCCTTGAGCGACCTACCGGCCGATCCCAGCGCGGAATAGACGCCACCTACGGCGTTCTGCAAAGCGTACGCGACGGGCTCCATCCATTCTTGCCGTCTGAGGAATCGGTCGAGCAGATCCTCTGAGGGCCGGACGACCGAAGCCGGCCGCGACGTCTTCCCCTCACTCACCGTCACTTCGCTTTGAGTGCTCACCTAGATTCCTTCCCGCCTGAAGCCGGTCGGCGCGCCGGCGGGGCGTACAGACACCGCAGCCCTTCTCCGCAAGAGCCGTGGCCCACGCGACTACTCATACGCGGCTGCCTCCGCACCCTGCGCCACAAGAGCAGCCCGAGCGCGGTCAGGCAACCACACGACATCCACCCCTCCGACCGCCGGCCCGATCGCGGTCACTTGCACCCGGACCTCACCGTCTGCCACTTCAACTGGGTATTTCACCAACCGTGCTTGATCGTCGATGAAGAGGCACTCACCGCTCTCGACGTCAAACTCGTGCTGGTGCCACGGACAGACAAGGATCTTACCGTCGAGCCCGTATTCGAGTGTGCCCGGAGCCGTGGGTAGCATGGTGCCCCGGATACGGCCTCTACAGACGGCTCCGCCCCGGTGCGGACAGAGATTGCGCACAGCATGCCAGCGACCGTCCGCCGTCAGCAACACGCCGATCTCCCGGTCGGCAGGCATTATGCCGTCGCCCGTCAGAGCCGCGATCCGGAGCCGGCCCGGCTCGAACTGATCGGCGGAGCCGAGCACGACGCTGACCACGCGTTCCTCGTCATCGTCCTGACGTTGCTCCTGCTCGTCCTCGGTGTTCACAAACCTCGTCATCGTCTACCCTCCGCTAGGCTGCGCCGGCCGCTCGGCCCAGATCAAGTTTCATCGTCCTCGTCCTCCACTTGGACGCTTATCGCCCGTGACGGGCAGCTCGCGACAGCCTTTCTCAGCAGGGGCAGGTCCTGCTCGCCGAAGCTGTCTCTCAGCAGCTTTGAGTAGCCGGCCGCACCCATCTCGAACGCGTCGGGCATGACCCGAACGCACTTTTGCATCGCCTTGCATCGATATCGATTGACAGCAACCGTTATTTGCATGCGGACTGGCCTCTCTCTGCCGGTTTCATTCGCCTCACGTCACCTCTGCTATCGATCGAGCGGCAGAAAGCGTCTGGCATTCGAGCTCAGAATCGCTTCTTGAGCGCTTTCCGGCAACGACATCAGTGACACGGCCGGCATGTCGTTGTCCCAATGCGGATAGTCGGTGCTGAAGCACAGGTGCTCAGGACCGAACAGCTCTATGTATCTCGCAACGGCCGTCGCGTCGCTTGGGTCGTCAAGCGGCTGCGTGGCGAACCGGATGTTCTCATGCAGGTACTCGCTCGGCGCTTTCCGCACCCATGGAACCTCGCTCCGCGTAGCCCTCCAAATGTTGTCAAAGCGCCAAAACAACCCCAACGCCCACGTAAAGCCGTACTCGACGAACAGCACCTTGAGCCCCGGGAACCGCTCAAACGCGCCGCTGAAGATCAGGCTCGACAAATGTGCGCCGGCGACGAGCGGAAGGTTTGCGAATCGTTCGGAGTAGCTCTCTGGCCAGCCGGCGGACCCCATTGGTGCGCCATTCATGACGAACTCCGTCCCGTGAACGTGAAGCGCGATGGGCAAGCCCAACGCGGCCGCTTCACGGTAGATTGGCCAGTACCAACGATTGCCCAGGTTGATCCCCAGCGCCGGCAGGTAGATCGCTGCCACCTGGTTGTTCTGGCCTATCCGCCGGATCTCCTTCGCGGCAGCCTCGGGATCCTGCGATGGCACCATCATCGCCAGGCGAAACCGCGGGTCTGCGGGAAGCCACTGCTCGACGAAGTAGTCGTTCGTCGCCGACGCGGCTACCACGCTGTCATCCGGAGCGAGGCCAGAACCGCAAATAGCCGCCGACTCGAGATTGAACAACAGAGCACAGCTGACGTTCTGTCGATCGAGATGGTCCTCCACAACCCAATCCGGATCGGAGCCGGGTCTGCCACCCGTGGGCGGCCCTGCATCGGGGCGCTCCACGCTGAACATCGGTCGAAATCTCATGGCGGCCCCCACCGCCACGCTGAAGCCCTTCTCGTCAAAGCGCTGCTGCCAGGCCGTCGACATGTACGGATAGATCCCGCGCCCACCGTCACTGATCACCGCGTGCACATCGCAATCGACGAAGCCTCTGCGCTGCAAGACGTCGTCGATGGTCTCTTCCGCAGCAGTCGTCGCTTCAACAACATCAAGCGGTTGCATGTGCTTCAGCCTCCGATCTCTCGTCGCACGGCGCCGTCGCCATTCGAGGCGGCAGGTACCTCTGCTGGACGGCCAAGATCTTCTCCATGTACTCAGTCCGATATCGTGGAGCTTTGTCGGAGCCTGGCCGGCGTGCCTCCCTGTGGTGCCATTCATTGATCACACCAAAGCCGTCCCGCTTGACAGCAACCAACTGCTCCCAGGCGGTCTGGATGGCACCCTGCCAGCCCAGTCCAACCCATAGGATGAACTTCTCTCCGGCAGCAGTCTTCTCCTCAATTGTCGGGAGATCGATTGGATTACCGAGCTCGTCTCTGGGGAACTGCACCAGCTCGCCCGAGTTGAACGCCGGCACGCGGCATGCGGCCAGGGCCCGCTTGCACTCGTCGAACGTACGCATTCCGTCGAACATGATCATGTCGGCGCCCGCGTCCTCGTAGGCCTGCGCGCGCTCGATCGCCAACTCGACACTGCCCCCATGCGATGTGCGGGCGTCGGTCCGCGCAATAATCACGAAGTCGGGATCCAGCTCGTTCCTGGCCTCCACCGCCGCCTTGAGTCTCCCGACCTGCTCCTCTACGCTGACGAGCAGCTCGTCGCCGTGCATCTCGCCGCGAAGCGGATTCCATTTCAGGCCAGACTTGGTGATACCTTTCGGGTACTCCACGTCTTCGATATGGCAGCCCGCCAGTCCGACGTGAATGAGGTCGATCACCGTGCGGTAAATGTTGATTGCGTTGCCGCCGCAGACATCCGTGTCGGCAAACACCGGGATGTTCACAGAGTCAACGATTTTGCGCGCGTACTCGACGAATTCGGTGGAAGTCCAAAGGCCAGAGTCCGGGATCCCGAGGTAATAGTTGTGATAGAAGCCCCCCGATACGTGAAAGACCTCGTACCCCGCGTGCTCGGCCAGTACCGCTTGGATCGGCAGCGAGCCTCCGGGCACGAGTGTGGATCCAGGTCGGTTGATGATCTCTCTCAACTTGCTTGTGGCTTCGCGGTTGACTAACGGCATGCGGGTTCCTCCTCGGGGTGGGGCGCTACGGCTCGCATCGAGACTGAGTGATCACTTGGTCCTTGACTGTCGGTAGCCCACCGCGTGCCCCGGTGCCGGCTCGTCCCCGCCCAGGGCAGCACTCGAGTCTTTGACCTCGGTCATTGCGCGTAGCATCCTACAAACAGACCCAAATGTCAACTGGCTAGACGCATGCGTCTATAAACCCGACGGTAGGTTTGGATGGCGGGCCGGCTGGCTGACTCGGGAGCTCAGGAATGACGCTCTGCCGGCGCCCCCGCTGCCTACGATGTCTCAGTTCACGCGCACGCGCATGGAGCCGTTCGTGAGCTCGACCCGTCCGTAGTCGCACTGGCCGTCCGTCCCGCCACGGAATGTCGAGGCGATCAGCCAGACGCGTACGATGCCGCCTGGGGGATCGCCCATGTAGCGCAAGTAGTCCGCGTAGAGATCTCGTTCTTCGCCGAACCACTCGGCAAGGCCGTCCGGGCCAGATCGGACGACCACGTGTGTCTCGCGATCCTCCCAGCCGGGCACGGGACAGCCGTACGCGGTCTCGACAGGCAACTCGGCGCTCCAGTAGTACGTGATGTCGCGGCCGTTATCGAACTCGACCGCAATGCTGAGGTAGTTGTGCGTACGGAGCTGATCTTCGCGCACACGCGATGGGAGCTGGTCGACCTTCCACGCCCATCGCAGCGTCGTGCCAGGGACCAACGCGAGCTTGGCGTCCTTCTGCAGCAGCACGCCGCTGCTATGGCTGTAGCAGCCAATGATCGGGCCGTCTGACCCGCGACCGTCGGCCGCAAACTGTTCGCCTTCGGCTCCTTCTGGAGCGTAGCGCCATCCCTCGGGAAGGTCGATCGCCGCCTGCTGTCGTGCCAGCTCGCACTCCAGGAGTCCGCCCACTTCTCCGCCGGCGCGCAGCGTCTGGACGCCCTCGCGCGGATCACCACCCCAGTGCACCATTAATGCGAATCGATCGACGCCCGGTAGTTCGAAGACGGGGCGCTCCCGTCCAGTCCCGGAGGATGTCGACGGCGCGGGAACCGCCGCCGCTGCCAGGAAAAGCCTACCCGGGCTCCGCGCAACGAATGTGTGGGATGAGCGCGCACCACGCCGCGCCCGGCCGTCTGCGCCGACGCGATACCAGACGCCCCGGAGGGCCTCGGCGGCCTCGGTGGCGACGCGCTGAAACACCCTCGAGTCCTCGATCGTCGGCGCGTGGGCCGTCGAGGAGGAATCCGGTCGAGCGGTTCCGAACAGCGTCACCGCCTCACCCACACGCAAATCGATTCCGGTATCGAGCCAGGTCGCCCCCGCCGCCGGCAGCGAGAAGAACGCGTGGCCGCGGATGAGCCCCTCAGGCGCCCGCCGGAGCAACTCGGAGAACCCTGTGTGAAATTCATGCACCGCGATCGGCTTGCTGACATTGGTCAGCGCATACCGTCGCAGCTCATCGCTCGTTCGGATCACGGCTGACAAGCAACTGCAAGAGGTGGCGCAAGCACGACCACTGTCGGTCGCTGACGGCTGCCGAGCACCTCGCTTGGGTCGAATTCACTAGCCGGAAGTTGCTGTACGTTGCCACTGACAGCATTAAGAAAAGCATCGGGTGGCTCGAGGAAATCAATCGCATCGGTCCGGAAGTGCATGGCCACGACGAGCCGCGGGTTGAGGGCACGGGCGACCGCAGCGGCGACCTCTCCACCAATCGTCGAGAACCCGCCGGCCGGGATCATCACGAGATCCGGTTCGCCCAACGCGCGCAACTGCGCAGGTCGCAGTTCGCTTTGGCCGAAGTCGCCCAAGTGGCAACAGACGAGGCCGTCGAGCTCAAAGCGAAAGATGGTGTTGGGTCCAAGCTCGGTCCCTGCCACCCGATCATGTTCCGAGGCAACCGCGATGACGTCGCCCACCGGCGAATCGAACCTGCCCGCGGTCGACCGAATTGCCGGCCCAGAACAGAGAATCGCCTCGGCGCCGTTATGGTCAAAGTGCTCGTGGGTGATGAGCAGCAGGTCGGCGGGCCCATCCTCGATTGGGGGGTATTCGAACTTGAGTCCCATCGACGCCGCCTCGGCTTCGGCATCTGAGCGGAACGGATCGATCATGATCGTGCGCTCGCCGCTAAGCCGGAACGCGGACTGTCCGTACCAGCGGATTCTCATCCCGCCTCCTCGAACGGTGGTGGGTAGGTCACATGCAGCGTCGTGAAGCCCGGCTTCACTTCCAACGCTCGCCTTTGCGCGTCTTCCCCAGCCGGCGTGATTAGCGGGCCGACCCGCCGCGCACCAGGTGGTCGTGCGGCTCCCCAGCTCGGAGCCTCACGACGGCCGGTCTGTACGGCTGGCCGCGCCCAGGTGCCATTGACTGAGCCGGCTGGTGCGGGTGGCGACGACCAGGAGGCCAGCGAATCGCCCGCGGGCGTTGACGCAGCCTCCCCGGGACTGCGCTCCAAGGAACGCAGCGGCAACCGTAGCACTCTTCAGCTCTCTCTCCACGTGGTGATTTGCAGAGCCATCGGCTACCGCTCGGACGGTCGCCTACCGACCGATAGGTAAGGTAGCGGCCCAACGACGGCTTGTCAACCTCGACGCCGCCTGCCGACACTGCCACGTCGGCCGGTTCAACCTTGTCCTCCCCCGCGTGCGGCGTACTTGGCGAAAATCGGCCGCACGTCGGGAGCTCCGGCTACCGCCCACCCACCGTCGACGAACAGGTTCGTGCCGGAGATGAAGCTGGCCTCGTCGCTCGCGAGGAACGCCGCCGCTGCGGCGATGTCTTCCGGCGTGCCGACGCGCCCCATCGGTGTCCTCTCGAGGTAAGCCTCGATCATCCCGGGAACCCGCAGATTGTGTTTGTTCAGAGGGGTCGCGATCACTCCGGGACCGATCGCCGTTACGCGAATACCATGCTCGCCAAGGTCGAGCGCCGCGTTCTTGGTCAGCATCTCAATCCCAGCCTTTGCAACGCTGTAGGAGGTACCGCCCAAAATGGGTACCTGCGACATGAGGGAGGCGATGTTGACAATTGCACCGCCTGCGCCTTGCTCGATCAGCCTTCGCGCCTCGTGCTTGACCGCGAAGAAGCAGCCCCTCAGACAGACCTCAAGCGTCTGGTCCCAGTCTTCGACGGTGAGCTCCCAGATCGGTGCGCCGCCAAGGATCCCCGCGGCGTTGAAGCCCACGTCGAGCCGTCCGAAGCGGTCGACTGCCGCCGCCACGAGGGACTCAACCTCGTCCTCGTGCCGCACATCGGCCGAGACGGTGACGACCGCGTCGCCGAGTTCGTGCTGGAGGCTATCGAGCGCGTCTTCGTTGATGTCGCCGACCGCGAGACGTCCGCCCTCGGCAGCAACGCGGCGGACGATTGCGAGTCCGATACCAGACGCGCCGCCTGTGACGACCGCGACCTTTCCTTCGTACCTGCGCGCGATTGTTGGATTGGCTGACAAGCCCGCACTCCTTTTCCGGACCGCCGGAGGTAGTCACTATCACTGCTAAATGTGGACAAATCAAACACGACGAGCTTGTCGCAGGGCGGCCAATCGGCGCACGTCCCGGGTCAGTGGAGCTCCGCGGGCACTCCATAGTGACCCGCGGCGCCGCTCGACTTGGCGTGGGGCCCACTTCGCGGATCGTGGAGATTGGTCACGTGCGCCGTAGCATCCTACAAGCGGACCAGGATGTCAACTCGCCGGACAGCCTCGTCCATACGCAAGACGCGGCGTCGGCGGCGACCTCCGTCTGGACCCTCGGATGTCGGCGGCGGCGAGCGCGGCACACGAAGCGGTCGCCTCGATGACGAGCCGCCTCGCCGTTCTCCCGCGCGAACCGAGTAGCTATCTCGACCGTACGCTGTACTGAACGCGCGCGATCAGGGCACGCACCGAAGCGCGCGCCCAGCACGTCAGCGCAGAGCAGCCGCTCTGGGGGCGCGCCGAGCGCTCCGCGTGCTCGGCACTCGGAGAGCGTCGAACCAGAGATCGGTCATAACATCGAGGAACATCGTGCGCTGGCTGTCTGACCACGAACCGGGTGGGGACGTCGAGAAACACCGCTCCAGCTGGCAGCCGAGGAGCACAATTCGCAACCGGGCCGGCGCGCGTTGCTCCGGTGGCCACCGGTCGAGGTAGGAGGTCATCACGTCTGGTAGGTGGCTGAAGATTCCTTCCACGCTCATCCTCGTGTCCAACTCGAGCGCTATCCCCTGCTCCCAAGCGGCCACGCACCCGCCGTACCGCTCGTACCAGTTGAGCGCATACTCCATCCAGCCGCGCAAGTCGCTGCGCGAGCCGGCGGTAAGCGCGGCATCCAGTCGCTGGCAGCACTCGAGGATCATCGGCTGAAGGCGCGCCGCGACCTCGGCAACCATCTGCGCCTTGCTCTCGAAGTGCATGTAAAAAGTTGCCCGGCTGGCGCCGGCTCGAGCGACGATGTCCTCCACCGTCGTGTTCACATAGCCTTGGCTGGCGAACTCCTCGTGGGCAGCGTCCAACAACTGCTTGCGGGTGAACTCCTTCTGACGGTCGCGCAGAGACGCGGGCTGCGCGCTGGAATTCTGGGCGTTGGTCGCGATCCGAGCCATTCGGTGTCTTACGTTCGTACCGTGGAGTCTTGCTTCTGTACCCCAGTATACATATGACTTCTGCGGGCTCCGATTGCCAAGGCTGTCGAGGCCGTAGCCGGCGACTGCCTATCTGATCAGGTGCACCGCGTCATCTGCTCTGGGGCAGGAGCGGTCCACCTTTGGGGCGAGGTCGGTTCACACCACGGCCAGGCGTGAGGTTGATGATCGCGTGACGCGAAGCGTGCGCTAGGGCGCCCAGCGATCGAGAGCTCCGGGCGTGGCGCCGGCGATCTGCGTTCCTGCAGGTCAGAAACCGCGGCCCACGGTCGTACTGGACCGACCACAGTCGGCGGCGGAGCTGAGGTTGACAAGCGGTCGCGGGCCCGTTACTTTCCCTACCGCATGGTAGGCGACCGTCCGATCGGTAGTGAGCGAACGAGCGTGGTCTCTGGGCTGGACGTCGCGACGTGAGCACGCTCGAAGTACGGGTCGAGGACGCCGCAGCCGCGCTCGCTCGCGGCGAGATGGTGGTGATCACCGACGCCCACGACCGCGAGAACGAGGGCGATCTCGTGATGGCTGCTCAGTTCGCCGCTCCCGAAGCGATCAACTTCATGGCGACCCAGGGTCGCGGGCTGATCTGCGTGCCGATGCATCCCGAGCGTCTGCGCGATCTCGGGATTGGACCGATGGTCGCGGAGAGCAGCGATCCCCATGGGACTGCCTTTCACGTCAGCGTCGACCTACGCAGGCGCACGACGACGGGGATCTCGGCACAGGACCGTGCCAACACGATCCGGGCACTCGCCGACTCGTCTGCGGTCGCCTCGGACTTCAACCGACCCGGGCACGTCTTCCCGCTCGCCTACCGGCCCGGTGGCGTCCTGCGCCGAGCGGGACACACCGAAGCGTCAATCGATCTCGTCACGCTGGCGGGTCTCCCACCCGTCGCGGTCATCTGCGAGATCGCCGCAGACGACGGCGAGATGGCGCGCCTGCCGGCCCTGCTTCCGTTCGCCAGGCGACACGGCATGCAGGTGCTGGCGATCAGTGACGTGATCGCCTACCGGCGGCGGCGTGAGAAGCTCGTGACGCGCGTCAGCGAGGCGCGCCTGCCGACGCCCCACGGTGAGTTCGTCGCGATCGGCTACCGAGACCTGCTCGACGGGCTGGAGCACATCGCGCTCGTCCGCGGTGAGGTTCGCGACCGACCGGGAGTGCTCGTGCGAGTGCACTCAGAGTGCCTCACCGGTGACGTATTCGGGTCACGCCGGTGCGACTGCGGCCGGCAGCTCGAGCTTGCGCTGGAGTTGATCGCGAACGAGGGTGCCGGGGCGCTCGTCTACCTACGCGGCCACGAGGGCCGCGGGATCGGGTTGGCCGAGAAAATTCATGCCTACAGTCTGCAGGACGCCGGCCTCGACACGGTCGAGGCAAACGAACGCCTCGGGCACCCCGGCGACCGGCGCGACTACGGCACGGGGATGCAGATCCTCAGCGACTTGGGCGTGCGCGCGATGCGCCTGCTCACGAACAACCCGGCGAAGCGGACCGGGCTGGAGGGTTATGGCTTGTCGGTGCTCGAGCGAGTGCCGTTGATCACCGCCCCGACACCCGAGAACTTGCGGTACCTGCGCACGAAGCGGGCGAAGCTCGGTCACATATTCCCCGACAATACGGAGGTCCACGCCTAGCGGTACCAGTACCGCGTCGCGGGCGGTAGTCGCATCAAACCGGTTCGGAGGTGGTACCAGCCAGCGCGATCATGGCGAGTGGTGCCGGCGACCCTGTTCTCAGGATCTCTGCAGCGAGCCGCCGGTTGATCTTCGCCGTCGCCGCCGTCTTGGGCAGTTCGTCGAGCACGACGACTCGGCTGACGCGGATGTTCTCCTGGAACCGCGAATGGACGGCCAAGCCGATTTCGTGTGCCACCGCTGTCTCGTCTGTCCCCGGATCCACGAGTGACACGCAAGCGCAGACCTCACCTGGCGGATCGTCCTGGCTCTGGAGGGCGGCGGCCTCGCGCACCGCCGTAACGGATAGGACAGCGTCCTCGACGTCCATTGGCGGGATCGCCTCGCCCGCGCTTGACCGAATGGACTGCCCGCTGCGGCCGAGGTAGCGGAGGTTCCCGTCAACACCAATCGTGCCAAGGTCGCCCGTCAGGAAGAACTGATCGGTGGTGCTCGACGCATCGAACCGCGGCTCCTCCTCGCCGGGGTGCAGGTACCCAAGGCTGAGCCCGGGGTCAGAACGCCGGACGGCGAGTACGCCGGCCGCGCCGGGCTCGACAGGGAGGAGCGAGTCCTCGGCGAGAATCGCGAGCTCACGCCCCGGCACGCGCCGGCCGACCTCACCGGACGCCGAAGGGAACCAGGCCCGGCACGTGCTCGCGACGTAGGAAATCTCGGTCGCTCCGTAGTAGGGGTGCAGGACAACGCCCAGCTTGCTCTCCAGCCAGTCGCGAAGGTCGCTGCTGATCGCCTCCCCCGAGTAGGCGATCACGCGCAGTGCCGTCCAGTCGTACTCGAGGACATCATCGCCGAGCTGGCGCAGCTCACGCAAGATCTGAGGCATCAGGAGCGCGACCGACACCCGCAGCCCGGTCAGCAGCTCGGCAACCGCGCGGCCGTCCGCCAGTCGATGATCGGCGCCGACAACGGGGAAGCCGAAGTACCACGCCGGGAACGTCAGCGTGCGCAGCCCCGCGCTGATCGCCCACCCCAGCGAGGGGAAGAAGACGTCGCCCGGCGCAGGGGCGAAGTTCGTGAACATCTGGAAGGCCGGCACGCCCGCGAGGAACGACGCGTGGGACAGTACGGCCGCCTTCATTGCACCCATCGAGCCGGACGTGAAGGTGATGTACGCCGGGTCAGCGGCGGCGGTCCGCTCAATCGGTTCGTCGACTGCGCCACTGGCCATGAGCTCCGCCAGCGAGACCGTCGTTCCCGTGCCCGCAACAGCACCAGCCGTCCACCACGCCGCCCACTCGCCGCGGTCGGCGCTCACGATTCGACATCCCGTTGGGACGAGTGCGCGAAACTCCTCTACCGCTCCGGGTTCGCACACGACGACCTCGGGTTGTACGAGCGTGAGCTGATGGCGCCACGCCTCATCACGCACACCAGGTCGCATGCTCGCGGCGAGCGCACCGACACGCATCGCGCCGAACTCGACGATCGCAGCCTCGGGTGTGCTGGCAAGCGCAAGTGCAACCCGGCTCCCGCGGCGCACCCCGAGCCGGCGGAACGCCGATCCGACCCGCGCAGAAGCTTCTTCGAGCGCAGCGAACGTCATCGTTTCGAGCCGCGCACGGCCCCCAGCACAGTGCAACGCAGGTCGATCCGGCGACGCGTGGTAGCCGAGCACCTCGGCAACGTTGAAGAAGTCGGGCAGCTCGAGCGTGAACCCGGCAAGCGCTTCTTCGTAGGATCCGAACGGTCTCAGGTCGAGATTCACGTGACCGCCACCGGGTTCAGTGGACTGCCCACACCATGGGTGATCCGGAGCGGCGCCGCGATGAACAGGAACTCCCATGCCCGCGCCGCCGCAAGCTCCTCCAGGTCGAGCAGCTCGATCAGGTGAACGCCGTAGTCGCGCAGCAGACGCTGATGCAGCGGAACGTTCCCACCAGCAGGATCGGGCAGGCACTCCACTGCGTAGTTATCCGCCCCGACCACCGCAACATCACGTTCGACCAGCCACGGGACCGTCGACACCGCCAATCCAGGCTGGGGGCCGTTATAGACATCCGCGTCATCCGCAAACTGGGTCAGCCAACCTGTCCGCACAAGCACGACGTCTCCAGCGCCAACCTCGACTCGCTGTCGCTCCAGGCAGTCCTCGAGCTCCTCAACTCCGATCGCGTGTCCGCCCGGGAGCCGTTCTAAACCGGCCGCTCCGGCAACGTCCAGCAGAACCCCGCGAGCGACGATCGGCCCGATCTTGTCGATCCCGTTGCGCGACGCGCCGCTGCTCAGCACCTCCCGTGGATGCACGCCGTTGTACAGAGCGCTGTCATACCACAGATGGCTGAGGGCGTCGATGTGCGTCGTGCCGTGCGTCGCAAGCCCGAGGTAGTCGTCGGCCGTGCCGACGTTACCTGGCCTGATGGCGCCCGCGAGATAGTCCCCGCCATCGCGCATCATCAGATGCACCGCCGGCGGACGGGTCGGATAACGCGGCACGCCAACCGCCTGTACCGACAAGCCGAGCTGAAACACCCGCCCGGCTCGAACGAGCTGCGCCGCACGACACACCTGCTCAGGGCCGATCAGGTTCAGCGCGCCGCGCTCGTCCTCATCTCCCCACCGGCCCCAATTCGAAGCCCGGCTCTGTGCACCGTCCCTCACGCCGCGGCAGCCGCGCCGGCCACGGCCGGAACCTGCTCACCCAGGTCCTTGACCCGCGGGAGCACTTCCTTGGCGAACAGCTCCATCGACCGAAGCAGATCCGGCTGTTTCATCACCCCACCGCGGTTCATCCACATGATCTGATTCTTCAGTCCGGTCAGCTCATGAATTCGTTTGAGCTTCTCCACCACGGTGTCAGGCGAACCGACCAGTGAGCCCGGGAAATTGAGCATGTCGTCGTACGAGTACTGCTTCAGTGTCGCGAACATGCCCCCGGCGTAGGCCTTGTAGTCATCGGGCAGCGTCTCGCCCTCCTCCACGACCTTGGTGTAGGTGTAGATGAGCTCGTTGCCGAACTCCCAGCTCTCGCGAAAGACCCGCGCCGCCTCCTCGTCGCTGTCGGCGACGACGACGTTGTGTAAGAGGCCCCACGTATCGTCGAGCGTCTCGGGCTTGCCCAGCCGCCGCTGCACGTCGAGGATCATGTCGTGAACCGCGGCGCCTGAATAGGCCTCCAATGGATTCGGCTGCGAGTACGGGTTGCCGGTCATCGGCAGATAGTCGTTCTCGACCATCCACTCGACACTCTCCTGAGTCTTGATCGCCCCGACATACATCGGGGGGCGAGGCCTCTGTACCGGGCGCGGCGTCAACGGCAGATTCTCGAAGCTCCAGAACTGGCCCTGATAGCTGAACGTCTCGTTGCTGAGCAGCCCGTCGATGATCTTGACGGCCTCACGGAAGCGCGCCGTACTCTGATTCTGATCGACGCCGTACCCCCGAAACTCGCGCGACTGATACCCGCGCCCAAACCCCGGCGCGTAACGGCCGTGCGACATCACGTCGACCATCGCGATCTGCTCCGCCACGCGCACCGGATGTACAAACGACGGAACCAGCACCGCGTTGCTGATCATGATCCGCTTGGTCTGCACCGCGACCGCCCCGCCGAACACCATCGTATCCGCCATCGTGCCGTATGGCGAGAAGTGATGTTCACCCAGGAACAACGCGTCGAAGCCCCACTCGTCTGCCATCACGCTTTGCTCGAGTGCGTTGTCCGTCACCTCCTCGTCACTGGTCTGCGGCGGCTTCTCGTTGAGGAGGAAAACTCCGAACTTCATCGCGATGATCACCTTTCGCCGGACATTGACCCACTCCAACCCCACGAGGCTGATGTGAGCCCGGTCGGGAGTCCATCTAAACATCCGCTCGGCGGCTTGTCAAGCAACTGGACGCTCGTGTCTTATGACATGCACGAGTTCGTCTTCTGATCAGACCACTTCGTAGAGTTCGCTAGACAGAGTAGTATTGCGCGCGGCCGCCCGTGCGGCCAGACCGACCATCAGATCCCACTGTTCGCCCGAACAGGCACGACGGAGGCGCAGAATGCAACTCGAGCTCGCTGATCGCGTCGCGATCTTGGACCTTTACGCCAGCTACGCCCATGCCTTCGACACAGGCGACGCGGCGACCTGGGCGGACCACTTCGTGCCGGACGGTCGCTTCATCTATAACAACGAGGCCCCGATCGTCGGCAGGAGCGCCTTGCAGGAGTTCTTCGCCCGCCGCCATGCGGACGCGCCTGGCATCCGCCACTTCATGGCCAACTGCCTGGTCGAGGTGACGCCGGACGGCGTGCGCGGCCGCGTGTCGGCGCTTGTGCTGCGCATCGCGGGCGACGGCGCGCTGCGGGTGCGGACGATCGGCGGATACAAGGATGCACTGGTCCATGGGGATGGCGGATGGCGCTTCCTCGAGCGTCACTTCGAGCCGTGGCTCCCCGACGAGCTCGCTGACGCCGCGCTCGAGTTCGCCGTGGGCGTCGATGCGATGTGATGCAGATGCAGCCCACCACCCGGGGGCTACGCCGCGATTCCGTGCAGGACGATGTCAACGTACAGGTCGGCGATCGCGTCGGGGTCCAGGCCGTCGGAGCGGTACCACCGATATGCCCACGTGACAGCGCCCAACATCCCGAGCGCGGTCAGGGTGATCGGGAGCGGGCGAAAAGCGCCGGCAGCGATCCCATCGGCGAGCACATCCTCGAAGAGCTTCTGATACGCGTCCCGCTTGGCGTTGATCTCGCGCCAGCGCTTGCTGCGGGCCCGTAGCGTCTGCGTCTCGTTCAGAAAGATCGTCATCTCCGCTTGGCGGCGTGCGATCAGCCGAAGCGCAGCGCGGAAGAAGGCAGTCACCTTTTCGTCCGGCGTCGAGGCGGTCGCGAGCAGCGCGTCGACCTCGTCGAGTATCTCCTGCGCAAGCACTTGCTGGATCTCGTAGAGCAGATCCTCCTTCGTGCGAATGTAGTGGTAGAGACTCGGCTTCTTGATCCCGACCGCCAATGCGATGTCGTCCAGCGACGTGTTGGCGTACCCGTCCCGTGCAAAGAGCTTGACGGCGTGATGGATGATCTGCTCCCGCGTCGTCGCCTCACGTGAAACGGAGCGGGGACGACGAGGTGAATCGGTTGGACTGCTCATCAGGTGAGCTCACGCTGATCGTCGACGACGGCCGCGTCAGTCGGGAGCGACTCGACGGGGTCAAGCTCAGCGCGCATTCGCAGGACGCCGCTCAGCTCGGAGCGCAGCGGAGCAAGGTCGACCGGCCACTCAGCGGGACGCTCAAACACGATCGTGAGCCGGTCGAGCCGCTCAGGACGGTCGAATCGCAGCTGGAACCGCCCGCCGATGCCGTGGCGCCGGAGGACGTCCTCTACCTGCCGCGGGACCACAAACATCCCCTTGATGCGCGGGATCGCGCTGGAGCGTCCGACGATGCGCCGGATGCGCGGCGAGCGGCTCCCACAGGCGCACGGATCCGTCTCGAGCGCTTCGACTAGGTCGCCCGTACGGAATCGAATGATCGGAAACGCCTTCCGCCATGGCGAGGTCACCACCAGCTCCTTGAGCTCGCGATCATCGAGGGCGCGAGGCTCCGCCGTAACCGGATCGATGAACTCGACATAGATCGAGTCATCGAGATGGAGCCCGGTGGCGGCTGCGCACTCGTATGCGATCGGACCGGTTTCGGCGCCGCCGTAACGCTCCCGGACCAGGATGCCATGTTCGCGTTCGATCCGCTGCTTGAAGTCTCCGTCACTGATCTCGCCCGCGATCGAGGCGAGCCGCAGCGGCAACTCGAGCCCGAGCTCGCGCGCGCGCGCCAATAGATGGTCCAGGAACGACGGAAACGCGAGGATCGCGGTCACCCCCAGCGCAGCGATCGACTGTGCATGCAGATCGGTCTGGCCGGGGCCGCCGGGCACGATCGTGCATCCGATGCGCTCCAGCGCCCTGTGCAGGATCGTGCCGCCGACGACCCACTGATAAGCGACGGTCTGGTCGACGACGTCGTCCGGGCGGATCCCGCTGGATGCGAGCGACCGCGCCTGCGCCACGGTGACCGCCTCGAAGTCGGAACCCGATAGCGGGAGATACAGCGGGCCCGGCGTGACGTACACAGTGTGGATCTCGTCGTGGCCAGTCGCAAGACGGCCACCGAACGGGTCGTCTGGCGCGACGGCGGCGATCAGCGCGCCCTTCGTCACCATTGGAAGCCGCGCGAACGACTCGGCGGTGATGGCGCCGTCGACAGCGCCCCACTCGCGCTCGTACGCGGGAACCTCGGCAACGCGCGTGGCGGCGTGAACAGCCCCCTCCAAGTCACCGAAGCTCGTAGCTGAAGCCGTCATTTGGGTGATTCCGGAGGATTGCATGGTCGCCTACCGATCGGACAGTAGGCGATCCTACACCATCCGCCGTCCGCCCCGAAGGCCCGCCCGCCCTTTGAACGCCGAGGTTGACAAGGGATGGCGGGGCCGTTACTTTGCCTACCAGTCGGTAGGCGACCGTCCGATCGGTAGCGAGCGAGGCAAGCATGGACTTTGGGCTGGTGTACGAGATGCAGACGCTGGAGGAACGAACGCCCAGACGCGACTACGACCTCCTCTGGAACTCCGCAGCGCAGGCTGCAAAAGCCGATGAGGTCGGCTTCACGCACGTGTGGGCGGTCGAGCACCACTTCCGTGAGAACTTCTCCCACTGCGCAGCCCCTGAGATCTGGCTCGCGGCGGTGGCTCAGCGCACGGAGCGCATCCGGATCGGCCACGGCGTCGTCCAAGCACTGCCGGCGTTCAACCATCCCGTCCGGGTCGCCGAGCGCGCAGCCGCGCTTGACATCCTCAGCAACGGACGCCTCGATCTCGGTACCGGCCGCTCGGTGAACCTCTACGAGCTCGCCAGCTGGGGGATCACGGAGAGCACCCGCGAGATGTGGCGCGAGTCGGTCGAGCTGATCGGGAAGATCTGGACCTCGGGGTATGACCCGGTCAGCTTCAACGGCGAGCACGTGCAGCTCCATGACCGGATCGTGCTCCCGCGACCGCTACAGGATCCCCACCCGCCGCTCTGGGTCGCCGCCTCCAGCCCCGACTCCTACCGCCTGGCGGGCGAGCTCGGACTGGGCGTTCTCGGATTCGGGATGGCGCTCAACGCCGAGGCGATGAGCCGACGGATCGCCGAGTACCGCGCAGCGCTCGCGACCGGCACACCGGCCGGCGCGTTCAAGAACGACCAGGTCGCGCTGTTCATGATGGCCTACTGCGCAGAGACACGCGCCCAAGCACGCCGCGTCGCCGAACGCGCGTTCAACTGGTACCTCGCCGAAACGCTGAAAAGCTTCCTCGGCTGGGCCGGAACCGGCCAGGCACTCCCAAAGGGATACGAGTGGTACGTCGACGTCGCCAGGAACGCAAACGAAAACTCCGCCCACAACTTCGACTACCTGCTCGACGGCGGCATGATCCTCTGCGGTACCCCCGACGACCTGATCGAAACGATCGAACGATTCGAAGCCATCGGCACCACCCAAATGCTGATGGGCATCTCGATCGGAGACATCACCCACGACGACGTCCTACGCTCGATCGAACTCATCGGAAACGAAGTCATCCCGCACTTCACCACCAAAGCGACCGCCGACAGAGCCGTCGCAGCCAGCGGTTGAGAGGACAGCGTGTGAGCTCGTGAGGGCGGTGATCGCGGGCGTCGGGATGACCGAGCTGTCGTCGGACTCCGGCGAAAGCGAACTCAGCCTCGCCGTGACTGCCGTGCGTGCCGCACTCGCCGACGCTGACCTCGAGCCGTCCGCGGTGGACGGGTTCGTCTCGTATTCCTATGATCGCGTCGGCATCGGAGCGCTCCAGCGTGCCCTGGGAGTCCCCGAACTGCGACTGTTCGCGGAGGTGCCGTACGGCGGCGCGGCTTCGTGTGGGACCGTGGCGCAGGCTGCGGCGGCGATCGATGCCGGCCTCGCGAGCTGCGTCGTCTGCTACCGGGCCTTGAACGGGCGCTCGGGCACGCGCCTCGGCCGCGCGGAGCGTCATCTCCAGGGCGACGGGGGCGCGCTCGTGTCGCGCGGCGACCGCGTCCCGGCCGGAGTGTTCGCGGCCCCCTCTGGCCTGCTCTCCCCGGCCCAGGCGATGGCACTCTGGGCACACCGCTACGCCCACGATCATTCCATCGACGGTGAGCGCTTCAGCGCGGCACTCGGGGCGATCGCAGTAACGCAGCGTGCCTACGCGCAGACCAACCCGCGGGCGGTCACTCGCGGCAAGCCACTGAGCATGGAGGACTACCTCACAGGTCGAATGATCGCTTCGCCGCTTCGGATCTACGACCTCTGTCGTGAAAACGACGGTGCTGCGGCGATCGTCTTGACGGCGCCACGACGAAGCGCCCGGCCGGCAGCCCGCGTCCTCGCCGCCTCGCAGCATCTGGTTCCTCACTCCGAGCCACTACCGGTCTATGGGCCAGACATCACTCGCCTGACGACAGAGCGCCAGGTCGGTGAGTTGTTCGCTCAGGCTGGAGTCTCGCCTTCGGCAGTCGACGTCGCGATCATCTACGACGCGACCACAATCGCCGTCCTGCTGACGCTCGAGGACTACGGCTTCTGCGCTCGCGGCGGGGCGCCCGAGTTCCTCTCGGCCGCACAGCACGGCCCGGGGGGCCAGCTTCCCGTCAACCCACACGGCGGCCTGCTATCCGAAGGCTACATCCACGGGCTGAACTCCGTTATCGAAGGTGTCCGCCAGGTGCGCAACGAGGCTGACAATCAGGTCCCGGGCGCCGAGCTGGCTCTCGTCAGCGCTCGCGGCGCCGCAATGATCCTGGAGGCCGCAGCATGACCCGCGCGGCGCCCATCGTCCCCGATGCCGAAGGCCTGGCGGCGGTCTACTGGGACGCAGCGCAGCAGGAGCGGCTCGTGCTGCAGCGCTGTGCGCCCTACGGCCACGTCTGGCATCCCCCGAGCGAGTTCTGCGCAGTCTGCCAGGCGAGCGACTTTGAGTGGATCGATGCCTCTGGAGATGGCGTAATTCACAGCTTTACCCGCGTCCACCACGCCGCGCACGCCGCCGTGGCCGACTGGATCCCGTACACGATCCTGCTCGTCGATCTGATCGAAGGACCGCGGGTGATCGGACGGCTGCTGGATGCACCGGGCGAGCCAGCCATCGGAACGCCCGTCCGCCTGACCTTCGAGCGCTATTCAAATCTCAAGGTTCCGGCCTTCGTGCTCACCGACGCCGAGCGGCGGCGTAACAGCCACTCGTGACACCTACCGCTCCCAGAGGCCGGTGACTTCCGCAGCGATCTGCCGACCCTGCTGCCGGCCTGCCTCTGCGGCGGGACCGCGTCTGCTGGGATCGAAGTGGTTGGCGCCCATCGCCTCTCGGCTGCGATCGTCCGGGACGATCAGGATTCCCTGAACGCCGGCTCCCACGAGGTTCGCAAACTCATCGCGTGGCCCCGGGCGTCCCTGCCAGCCATCCGCCACCGGCGCGATGACGACGACCTTGTCATAACTCGCGCCCAACTGGACGTTGACCGCCGAGCACGACCCGCCATCGATCCAGCTACGGCCTTGGGCCTCTACCACCGGCCATAGGCCCGGCAGTGCGCCACTCGCTGCCGCCGCGGCGGTCAGTGGCACGCCGGACTCCTTGTCGAACAGGTGAAGCGCTCCCGTCTCAATATCGATCGCGGTCATCTTGAGGGGGCCTGCCGGCCACTCGGGGGAGAGTAGCCGTGAGGCAACGACTTCCTCCCGAGCCTCGCGAGAGACGGTGGGTGTGGCCAGAGCCAGGCGACCAAGAGCTCGGCCGACTGCCTCCGGGTCGCCGTTGCCCTCGGCAATGGCCCGCTGCCACCCGTCGATCGTTGCCGGAGACATCGCGGCTGGGATTTCCGGGACATCGTCGCTGAGCTGGCGCTCGAAGTATTGCGCGACCTCCCCGGCGGCAAGGCACGCGCCGGCAAACGACCCCGCTGAGGTCCCGATGATCGCGTCCGCCGTGCCAAGGTCGACCCCCTCCTCGCTCAAGCCACGCAGAATGCCCGTCTCCCACGCGATCCCCGTGACGCCACCTCCGCCTAGGATCACAGCGCGGCTGTCACTCATCAACCAGTTCTGCGATTCGATCCGCGCTGCTCAGGATGAAGCCCGCCTCGTCAGGCCGTTGTGACATCTGCCAATACTCGACGAGGCGCCAGGGGGTCGGCATGATGATCCGCCCGGCCTGGTTGCGATAATACGTGTCGGCGCGCCGATCATTCGCCCAGATCGAGTCCAGCATCACCTCTTCAAGACGCGCGTTGAAGGCATCGTGCGCCTCCTGGCTGACCTCGATGGCGCTCGCATCATGCTCAACGAGAAGCTGGAGACATTCGAACGCATAGTGGTCCACGGTCTCGGTCATGAAGTTGTGTCCGCCGGCGTGTCCCACGCCAGTGTTGGGCCCGTCGTTGATGAACAGGTTCGGGAAGCGGGGTACCGTGCCGCCAAGGTAGCTGCGGGGGTTGTTGTCAGCCCAGACGTCGCTGAGCCGCACACCGTCCCGACCGATGATCTCGATGGTTGACAGGTAGTCCAGCGTCATGCCCGTCGCCCAGATGATGACGTCGACCTCGTAGAGAGTCCCGTCGGCGGTCACGATCCCCTCCGGGACAACTCGCGCCAGTGAGTCCGTGACGAGCTCGGTGTTCGGCTGCGACAGCGCGTAGTAGTACCCGCCGGGCGCAAAGTCTCCTGGGTCGCGGATCGCCCGCTTAGCCCCGAACGCGAAGTCTGGCGTCAGCTTCCGCGCAAGCTCGGACTCCTCGCCAAAGCTGTCGTTGATGTATCGCAGGCACATTTGCATGGCAGAGTGGTTCTCAGCTGAAATCGATGTTGGATGGGTCTTCATCCACTCGCGGTCGACTCTCATGATGGGGTATCCGGTCTCGTCGCCGTTCAGCCAGAACGCTTGGAAGCGCGACCAATGTAGGTAGTACGGAAGGTTTCGCCGCAGCCAACGCTCACTATCGCTGACGGCGCCGGAGACCAGGAAGCTGGGAATCACCCAGTGCGCTTGACGTTGAAACACCGTGAGCTGATCAACCTTGCCGGCGATGGCCGCGATCACCTGGATCCCGGCGGCACCTACACCCACCACCGCGACCCGTTTGCCGTCGAGGTCGATGTCGCGCCAGCGGCTGGTGTGAACCTGCTCTCCAGCGAACGTCTCGCGGCCGCTCACATCCGGGTATTTGGGCCGGTTCAGATGTCCGGCACCGGTGAGCACCGCCGCCGCCCGCTCGAGCCGAGTGGTGTGCTCGATCGGGTCGAAGATCGTGAGCTCCCATATGTGCTCGGACTCGATCCACTCCATGCGAGTGACCTCGGAGTTGAAGTGCAAATGGTCGAGCAGCTCGTACTTCTCCGCCAGCGCAGCGAGGTACGTCCGGTACTCGTCGCCTACCGGAAAGAACTGGGTCCAGTTGGGACTGAGCTCCCATGACAGCGAGTAGAACATAGCGGCCGTGTCGACTGCCACGCCTGGGTACTTCTGCATCCACCACACGCCCCCGAGGCCGGCCTCCTTCTCGAAGACGTCGAAGTCGAACCCACGATCGCTTGCCTTGACCGCAGCGTCCAGCCCCGTCATCCCCGCACCCAGGATCGCGAGATTCAGCCTTTCCGGCGGCGTTCTCGTAGGTGGGACGGCGCGCTGGTCAGGCAGGAAGCCGGATTGCTCGAGGTACATTTCATGGTACTTGGCGTCGACATGCATGCTGGCTGCGATGTCTGCCATCCGCGCAAACAGCGCGCGGTCATCGACGATCAAGTACTCCGGTTGGTCGTCGCTGGTCAATGTGGAGCAAACGAGGTCGACCAACTGCGCTACAGCCTCGGGCGATGCCTCGGTCGGGCCGGCGGCTTGCTTGCTCCATTGCATCCGCAGTCTCATAATCTCGGATGTCCCTACCTGGTCTGCATACCGGTCTAGCAGCGACAGGTCACCTGTCACGTGCACCGCGCACAGCAGCACCAGCACGGGATCTGCGGCGCGCAGGTGGTGACGGAGCTCATCCTCCGACAGGACAGCCCGCTGAACGTGATGTGTCATACGTGACCGGGCGCTTGCATCCGACATACCCTCTCCTTTCAATCTTCGAACTCCGTCGACTCGGGCACGTCAGATCACCGTGGCGTCAACATCGCGCGATTTATACATGGCGCGGACGGCTTGGTCAAGCGATTGATCCGCAGAAGGTTCGTTAGTGATCCGCACACGGGTCTTGTTTGATACCGTGCTCTGCGGATGCGGTACGATTATTTCTGGTCGATCTGGCGTCGCCTCCGGCCCGTGCGGCGATGACCGGCCGATGAGTAGCGTCCTGCCAGGCATGCCGGCCAAGACAACCCCGGAGTTGGCCGCGCGCCTCGCCGGCTGGGCGCTCACGTATCAGGCCGAGCCGCTTGACCGAGCCCTCGCCAATCGCTCACTCAGAGACACGTTGTCGGTGGCCGCCGCGGCGCGAGGCCATCGCGAGGTGCCGCTGTTTGCGATGCTCGGCCCGGCAGGCCGGCTCGCCGCGCTCGCGCACCTGATCGACTACGACGACCTGCACGTCCCAACCACCACGCACATCAGCGCCGTATGCGTTGCCGCCGCGCTGGCGACTGGCGGCGGAGCAGATGCGTACCTCGCGGGAGCGGGGGTCATGGCCCGGCTGGGCACGATGCTCGGCTGGCGCCACTACCACGCCGGGTGGCACGCCACGTGCACCGCCGGAGCGCCGGGCGCCGCCGTGACGGCGGCGGTCGCCCTTGGGCTGGACGCCCCGGCGATCCGCGTCGCGATCGCACTCGCCATCCCGAGTGCCGGGGGCGTCAACCGCGCTTTTGGCACGAGCGGCAAGGCCCTGCAAGTTGGCTTCGCCGTCGACGCCGGCGTGCGTGCCGCGCGCCTGGCCGGCGCCGGGGCCAGCGCCGATGGCGGCGCGCTCGGGCAATGGCTGGCGCTCGTCGGCGGCGCCGAGGCCGATCCGCCCGACACGCCTGCGATCCCCGGGGGACTGGCAGTCAAGGCCTACCCCTGCTGCTATGCGCTGCAGCGCCCGATCGCCGCGACCCTCGAGGCGCTAAACGGTGAGCGGCCCCCGCCCGCCGACGTCCAGGGGGTGATCGTCCGCGCCCCGCTCGTAACCGTTCGACCTCTGATCCATGATCGCCCTGGGACCGGTCTGGAGGGCAAGTTCAGCCTGCAATACGGTGTCGCGGCCGCGATCCTCGACGGCATCCCAGGCCTGGCAAGCTTCACAGACGCTGCGGTCCGACGCCCAGACGCGCAGCAGATCATCGACCGTGTCCGGCTCGAGACGACGCCGGGCGGCGAGGACCTCCTGGCGGGAGCGACCGAGATCGAGCTCCTGCTCGCCGGCGGCGAGCGATACGCCACCAGGCTCGAGACGCCGCCGGGAGCGCCCGCAAAGCCGCTCGGCGACGCCGATCTTGCCCGCAAGGCACGCGACTGCGCTGGGCCGCACGACGCCTCAGAGATCATCGCGGCCGACTGGGATGGCGCGCGGACTCTGGTCGATCAATGGTTCGAGAACTGACGCCGACAAGGATCCCTGGAGCGGGCGTCTGAAGGAAGGGAAGAGCGCATGGACCAATTGTCGGGAAAGGTGGCCTTCATCACCGGGGTGAGCACATTCGGGGTGCGCTTCGAGGACATTGGTCCCGAGCTGTGGGACCGCGTGATTGCGATCAACCTTGCGGGTGTCTACAACGGCGTGCACTACTTCCTCGCGGGCATGCAGGCAGCAGGTGGTGGGCACATCGTCAACAGCTCGTCGATGGCCGGGCTTCTCGGCGTTCCGATGGGTGGTCCGTACGCCGCCAGCAAGTTCGCCATCGTGGGGCTGTCGGAGTCGCTGCGGGCCGAGCTCGTCGACTCCGCGATCGGTGTCAGCGTCTTGTGCCCGGGTAGCGTTCGCACGCGGCTCTGGCGGACTTCGCGCGCGGTGCGTGGGCTGCCCGATGTCGATGTCCCGCCACCCGAACTGAAGGGTGGGTCGGCCGATCCAGACGGAATGGATCCCGACGAGGTGGGTCGGCGCGTAGTCGACGCGGTTGTTGCCGACGAGCCGTACATCATGACCCACCCCGAGTTTCGAGACTCAGTCACGGAGCGGCATGCCGCTCTGCTCCGCGGATTCGAACGTGCGGCGGCATTCCAGCAACAGCCCGCGGCGGCTCAACGTGACCACGCTGGGCGATGCGGTCAATCATTGGTTTGAGAGGTGAGACGGTCGTGAACTTCGCGCGAGATGTCGTGGGAACCCGTCCCGGCGACGCGCTGGCCCTGATCGAGCTAACCCGGGACGGGGGCCGGCGCGAGTGGACCTTCTCCGAGGTTCTCAGCGGCAGCGGTGCCCTCGCGGGACGGATGGCTGACGCCGGTGTCGGGCGCGGCGACGTCGTCATGACGCTGATCGGCAATCGGCCGGAGTGGGTTCTGGCGATGGTCGCCTGCTTCCATCTTGGCGCCGTCGTGCTGCCCTGCAACGAACAGCAGCGCGCGAAGGACCTGCGCCTGCGCCTGGCGGTCGCCGCTCCGCGCCTCGCGCTCGTCGACGAACGCAACCGCGCCGAACTCGAGGCCGCAAGCCCCGTCTGTCCCGTGCTCGCGATCCCGGACCCGAGCCTGTTCGCCGGTCCGCAGCCCGCCTATGCCGAACTGTCACGAGAGGACCCCTGCCTGCTGACCTTCACGTCGGGCACAGAAGGCGAGCCCAAGGCCGTCGTCCACGTTCAGCGCTACCTGACCGGCCAGGAATTGCAAAGCACCCACTGGCTCGACGCTCGGGCCGGCGAGGTGGTCTGGTGCACCGCGGCCAGCGGCTGGAGCAAGTCGGCTCGCAACGCGTTCATCGCGCCGTGGCTGCGAGGCGCGGCCGGAGTCCTCCACGACGCCCGGTTCGACGTCGCCGAGCGCCTCGACCTCGTCGCGAGGGAGAGCGTCAACGTCCTCTGCATGGCGCCCACCGAGTACCGCATCATTGCCAAGCGCGCCGAGATCCCGCACTTCGCCCACTTGCGGGGGCTTGTGGCCGCGGGAGAGGCCCTGAACCCCGAGGTCCTCGACATCTGGGCGGCCGCGACCGGACTATCGATCCGCGACGGCTACGGGCAGACCGAGACCGGGCAACTGACCGGCGCGCCGCTCGGCCAGGCCGTCCGTCCCGGCTCGATGGGACAGGCGCTGCCGGGCATCGACCTATGGATCGACGATGGCGAGCTCGTGGCCGACCCCGCCACGGTGCCGACGTTCTTCACCGGCTACCTCGGGCACGACCCGGTGGCTACCGATCGACCTTGGAGGACCGGAGATCGCGTCCGCCTAGAGGACGGCTGGCTGTACTTCGAAGGACGCGCAGACGACGTGATCGTGTCGTCTGGGTACCGGATCGGCCCGTTTGAGGTCGAGTCAGCGCTCGTGTCGCATCCGGCGGTGGCCGAGGCGGCGGTCGTGGCAGCGCCCGACACCGAGCGCGGCGAGATCGTCAGAGCCGTCGTGGTGCTCAGAGACGGACACGTGCAATCCGCTGAGCTCACGTACGAACTGCAGGAACACGTCAAGCGGATGACCGCGCCGTACAAGTACCCGCGGCAGGTCGACTACACGTCCGAACTGCCCAAAACCGTCACCGGCAAGGTGCAGCGAGCAAAGCTCCGAGCAACTTCCTAGGCGAGGTGCTCGCGGAAGTGCGCGAGCAACCGCGTCCACGCATCCGCAGCTACGTCGGCGACGTACAACTCGCTACCGTCGCGCATGAACGCGTGCCCGGCGTTCGGGTAGATGGTCGTGTCCGGGTGGTGGGCGGCCACCGCTTCCATCCCCTCGCGTGGAATCCACTGGTCGGTAGCGCCGTAGAAGACCAGCGTCGGGCAGCGCGGCTTGCGGTCGGGATCACTCGCGATGTATTTCGGGATATCTCCACCGTAGAACGCGACTGCGGCGTCGTAGCCGTCGCCGTAGCACGCCGCATACCACGTGTAGCTTCCGCCAAGGCAAAAGCCTGTGACGCCGATCCGCTTTGCGCCGAGTCCGCGTAGCGCGGACGCAGCGGCAGCGAGATCGCCGAGCATCTCGTCCATCTGCACCTCCTGGTACTGCTCGCCCATCGGCTTCGCTCCAGGCCCGCCGGTGCGAAAGTAGTACTCGGGGGCCGCCACGGCATACCCTTGCGCCGCGAGCCGCTCACACAAGCGCAGCAACGGCGGCTCGATCGACCCGCCCTCGGCGATGACGACCACCCCGGCATCTACAGGTGTGGTCGGGCGAGCGAGGAAATATGGGGTTTCGAGGTCAGGCAACAGATCTCCTATTGGATTCAGGTGACGGAAACCGCATCGGAGATTCGGGTTATGGTCAGACCCGGCATCTCGGTCTCGCTCTCGCGCCACTCCTCCATGTGCCTGATGTAGGCCGAAGCGCCAAAGCCGTGGATGTTGGCGAAGATGCCCTTGTTGTCCTTCGCGTCCCCTTCGTTGTTCATATAGCCTGGGGTGCACTGGGCCCGGGCGTTGCCGTACTCAGCCCAGCCTGGGTTGTTCTCCGGGCTGTGCGACTCGTCGAGCGCCCTGCGCCACGCGTCCTCGGCCTCGAGGGTCGGCTCAACCGAGGCGATCTCCTGGTCGATGCAGCGCTTGATGATCCAAGCGATGTGGGTTGCCTGCTTGCCGTTGGGGTACAGGTAGTTGGCGCCGAGCCCGGCGCCGATCACGGTCATCTGGAAGTAGTTCGGCAGGTTGTGCACAAGCACGCCGTGCATGTTGCGGAAGCTCTCGGCCCAATGATCGTCCAGCGTGACGCCACGGCGGCCGACGATCGGAAAGCGAGCTAGCTTGAAGACCGACGAGTGACCGACTTCGAGGCCGGATGCGTAGACGATCAAGTCGACCTCGTACTCGACGCCATTGGCCACGAGGCCGCCATCGGTGATCCGCTCAACCCCATCCGGGACGTCCACCAAGGTGACGTTCGGCCGGTTGAACGTCGCGAGATACCCGTCGTTCCACGCCGGGCGCTTGCACCACGTCGCGTAGTAGGGCTTGAGCGCCTCGGCGGTGGCCGGGTCCTTGACGATCTCACCGATCCGGGCCCGCACGCCCTCCATGTAGAGCATGTCGCCCAGTTCCATGAGGTCCCGCATGCTCAGCTCGACGCCCGCCTGCCGGGCCGCTTCTGCCGCCTGCGCGGCCAGCTTCCTGATCGCGCGCTGCTGGTCCGCGAAGCCCAAGTCGTTTGCCGGCTCGCACCCCGGGCGGCCCTCCACATCCGCGAATAGAACCTCCACCCGAGCCTCTTGCCAGCCGGGCTCGAGGCTGCTCACCCAGGCTGGATCCGTCGGCGTGTTGTTCCGAGGATCGACAAGCGCCGGCGTCCGCTGGAAGACGTAGAGCTGCTGAGCGCTCTCGCCGAGATGCGGGACGACCTGGATGGCGCTGCAGCCGGTGCCGATGATCGCGACCCGCTTGTCGCTGAGCTTGTCGAGCTTGCCCTTCAGGCTCCCGCCGGTGTAGTTGTAATCCCAGCGGGCTGTGTGGAAGCTGTGACCCTTGAAGCTGCGGATCCCCGGTATGCCGGGGAGCTTGATGTTCATCGTCTCACCACCGGCGAGAATCGTGAAACGGGCTCGCAGCAGATCACCACGGTCGGTCTCGACGGTCCAGCGGCTGGCTTCTTCATTCCAGACCATGCTCGTGACATTCGTCTGGAACAGAGCAGCCTTATAGAGGTCGAAATGCCGGGCGATACGCGCAGCGTGTTGATGGATCTCGCCGGCGTCCGGGTAACGCGACGTGGGGATGTAGCCGGTCTCTTCGAGCAACGGGAAATAGCCGTAGGACTCGCTGTCGCACGCTGCCCCCGGGTAACGGTTCCAGTACCAGTTGCCCCCGAAATCAGCCGCGCGATCAATGATCCGAAAGTCGTCGACCCCCAGCTTGCGCAGCTTAGTGCCGGCTTGCAGACCGGCGAAGCCGCCACCGATGATGACGACGTCCACATCGAGATCGAGCGCGTCGCGCTCTGCCCGTCCCTGCGCGAAATGGTCGTCCAGGTACTGGCTGAATTCTCCCTCGATCTTGATGTACTGCTTGTTCCCCTCGGGCCGCAGTCGCTTGTCGCGCTCGGCCCGGTACTTCTCCAGCAGCGCCTTCGGGTCAAAGTCGAGCTTTAAGACCTTCTGGAGATCCAGGCCATCGGTTATCGCGGTCATCGACATATGTCTCTCTTCTCACCTCGGGTGGATTCCAGCGCGGGACGTCGGGCGAGGAACGACTATGACGGTGACCGAGCTGGGTCGCCCATGGCCCTTGTCATGGCACGATTTATATAGAGCGCAGCACGTCGCGTCAAGCAGATAGGCCGCAATAGGTTCGGTAATGTGCCAAGCAAGGTCTGCTGGATGTCCTAGTCGAGGAGCTCGTAGGCTGGAATTGTGAGGAATTCTGGGAAGGCGTCCGTCAGCGCGACCTGCTCGAAGATGGCGCGCGTGTCGTCGGGCCGGCCCGCCGCCCAGGTCGTCTCGCCGACATTCGCGCGGATGCGGTCGAGTTCCTCGTCGAGGATCCGACGGACCAGGCGGCGTGTGATCACGCGCCCATCCTCGAGTTTGCACCCATGCCGGATCCACTGCCAGATCTGTGAGCGGGAGATCTCGGCCGTCGCCGCATCCTCCATCAGGTTGTTGATGCCGGCCGCGCCGCGACCGCCTAGCCAGAACGAGATGTACTGGAAGCCGACGTTGATGTTGCCGCGCAGCCCCGCTTCGGTGATCGACCCCGGGGTCGAGCGAGCATCGAGCAGCGCGGCTGCGGATGGCTCGGGCTCGGGCCGGGCGGTCTCGATCTGGTTGGGCCTGGCGCCGAGGACCTCGTCGAAGGCGGCCATCGCGACGTCAACGACGTCGGGGTGGGCAACCCAGGTGCCGTCGAATCCGAGCGTGGCCTCCCGCCGCTTGTCGGCGCGGACGGCGTCGATCGCGCGCTGGTTGGCTACGGGATCGGTGCGTGACGGGATCAGCGCGGCCATGCCGCCCATCGCGAACGCGCCGCGGCGATGGCAGCTGGCGACGAGCAGCTTCGCGTAGGCCGACATGAACGGCACGGTCATGTTCACGTCGGTGCGGTCGGGCAGCACGAAGTCGGGCTTTTCCCGGAAGCACTTGATCATCGAGAAGATGTAGTCCCAGCGTCCTGCGTTCAAGCCGTAGGAGCGCTCGCGCAGCTCGTAGAGGATCTCGTCCATCTGGAACGCGGCCGGAAGCGTCTCGATCAGGACGGTCGCGCGGAACGCAGCGTGGGGCAGGCCGAGCGCCTCCTCCGTCCAGACGAACACGTCGTTCCACAGCCGCGCTTCGAGATGATGCTCGAGCTTCGGCAGGTACAGATACGGGCCGCTGCCGCGGGCCAGCAGGCGCGCGGCGGAATGGAAGGCGAACAGGCCAAAATCGAGCAGCGCGCCGGCGAGTGGCAGCTCGTCGAGGGTCAGGTGCTTCTCATCGAGGTGCCACCCACGCGGACGAACGAGCAGCGTGGCGGGGTTGTCAGCCAGCTCGTAGTGGCGGCCGTCGGCGCTGTCGTAGGAGATCGTGCCGTCGATCGCGTCGATCAGGTTGGCGTGACCGGAGATCTGGTTGTGCCAGGTCGGGGAGTTGGCATCCTCGAAGTCAGCCATGAAACCGGGGGCCCCCGAGTTCAGGGCGTTGATCACCAGCTTTCGGTC
>Ga0302324_100001254_pt1 | contig 62512 bp, 53 predicted proteins | sample Palsa_T0_1_FD_201949 | JGI IMG/M metagenome (GOLD analysis project Ga0302324, IMG submission 201949) | Peat permafrost microbial communities from Stordalen Mire near Abisko, Sweden - Palsa_T0_1 | ecosystem: Environmental > Terrestrial > Soil > Palsa > Peat permafrost | place: Sweden: Abisko...
CTGAAAATGGGAAGGGGCGATCCGCGAAGGACCGCCTCTGAAAATTACCGGCTGCAAACGCGGACCCGTTTGGCGACGGACCAGCGCACTTTTAGTGTATAGGGAGCGCTGCCATGCCCGCAACCGTCGAAGCGCAGGCCGTCCGCGAAGTGTCGATACGCGAACTCATCGCGCGGCACCCAGGCCAGGAAGGGTTGAGGCTGATGACGGTCAAGGCGTACTTCGACGGTAGCGGAAAATCTGACGATCCAAACGTCTATTCCGTTGCCCTGGCCGGGTACGTCGCAACCGAGAAAGTCTGGGAGGACTTCGAAGGCGAGTTTGTAGAGTTCAGGGAAACGTATGGAATAAATTACTTCCATTCCGCCGATCTTGAGGCCCGAGAGGGCGCCTACCAGAATCTCAGCACTGAGGGGACAGCAATCGCTCGGGCTGGGTTAATGGTGCTTCTGCGAAAATATGCCCAGCGGGATTTCAGCGCGGTGATATACAGCGTTTCGATGACCGACTACAGGCTGATCAAAAGGAAGCTGCCAACCCCCGAGGCAATCTGCGGATCGGGTGCCCTTGATGATCTCTGCCAGACCGTTCCGTGGGAGCACGAGCTTCAGGTCTTCTATGATCGAGGGGAGCGGTTTTTCCCGAGGCTCCAGAATATGTGGCGGAACGAAAAACGCTGCGCGGCTGATCCGAGACTTGATCGCATCAATGTCTTCGGCGCGGTCGATGATTGGAGGAAATACCCGGCTATCCAGGCGGCGGATCTGCTCGCATGGTGCGTCGGTCGAGGACCGATGTTTCGTATGGATCTAGCGATGCTCACTACTCGCCTGAAGGTGTATGGCAAAGATTACCACAGAGCAGATCTCGAAACGCTGCCCCTTCCTCTTCCGTTCTATGGCACGGGAGCATGAAGCGATGAAACTGGACCTCACGATAAATCTCCCGGAAACTGAGGAAGCCGGAAGCGTTTGGGCGTTTCCGAAAAGCCATGAAGACGGTCTAGGCCGTGCCTCACGCTGATCTTCAGCGGCACATTGAGCAGCACCGGAAGAACTCCGCATGCAACCCACGGAGGCGCGGTCCGAAGCCGAAACAAAAGGCTCGTTAGCGAGTTTGCTTCGCATCACGGTTGCGACAGCGCACTACCAATGCGACCATCCGATCCACACCCCAATGGAATCCGGCACCGCCAAACCCGCCCCCCATCTAGCGAGGCCGGCGAAGATGCGCCACATCTGCAATGCGTTCGCTGCCTGCGCGCCATTACGGTCGTGAACCTCCCGCTCGAATGCGCCCGTCATAAAAGCCCGAGGGCTCCCATGGATGCCAAGTAGACAATAGCGAGTATCTTCATTCTTCGTCTTCGCGCCCGAGCATGGAATTGATCTGTTTTTCGAGCGAATGCGGCGCGGCTGGCTGTTTGTTGTACTCCGTGGCGTGGAGGCTTATAGTCGCCTTATCGGGTACCTCTTCAATGGCGCGGCGGGCGGCACCGATATCGTCGGCCCACTGCCGGGTCATTTCTTCAATGGCATTCGCGGCATGCGCTAAAAGGGCCGCCGTCTGATTGGCGCGGATCGCTAGCGCCGCTAGGTTACGTCGGGCCTCGCCCCTCTGTATGTCAGTTGACCGAGGAGTTCATTCCGTTCTTTTTCGCTCACGTAACGCCTTTCTCCGTCCCCGCCCCTGTCGTCTAAACGATTTGAGTTTCCAGGTCCGCGGGGTACGCTGCAACGCCGAAGAGCTTTGAAACGCGTTGCCTGGTGCGAAACCCACTTCGCACTATCAGACTCCCAGTTAAGTCCGCATCTGTGAAGTGTGGCGGCCCTGCGCCGATCAGTCCTGTGAAACGCCGTTCCCTGCCCGGCCCGCTGGTTACGGCACAGGAGGATGGATCAGGGGGATCGTCTCCCGGCGGCCGCGGCGGTACACCCGGAAATCCGCGAGATCCGTGGTGATGACCGGGTACCGCGGATGCAATTCGCTAAGACGAATCACGCAAACGTCCGCCAGATCCGGTTTGCGATCGACGTAGCGTGCCGCCAACTCCGCCAATCGCGAAACATGCTCACTCAACACAAATGTGGACCGCACCAAGCCGTCGCGCAGAAACGCCAGAACCAGAGCGCTGCTACCGAGATGAAATGCGGCTTCGGCCAGCACCGCCTCACACGGCAATAGCGGTTCGGTGACCCCTTCAGCAATCCCGACCGCCCACTCATGATGGTCGTCTCTCCGGTTACCGAACGCGACAGAAAACCCGTGTCCGCGATCACCTTCACTTGCGAGAGAAGCCTTTGCGCATTGAGAGGCCGCTTGGTCCAGCGATCGCGCCGGCCCAGCGAAGGAACGGACGTTTGGCAGAGCTTCGGGCTTTCTCGAGTTCCTCTCGAACGATGCGCCCCTTAGAAATACCCGTTTTGCGCGCCACAGTTTCCAGCCACTCCGCTAGATCCTCCGGCAGCCGAACAGTGATTGCATTACTCATCTGCTCGAAGTGTAACACTTGCAGAGGTCCTCAGCGGCCGCGACCTCGATTCGTCTTAGGGTTCGGTGCTGGGTGTGTCAGGTATCGGATGCGCGCCAGTTTCGTGTACAATACCCCAATGCCCGCAACGGAACAGACCTTCGATGTCGCGGCACTGCTCGATCGCAGTTCCTGGTCGACCTATCAGAAACTGCTGACCGCGCTCGCGGCGCTGGCGGTCATCTTCGATGGGTTCGACATTCAGATCCTCGGCTTCGCCATCCCCTCGCTGATCCGGGAATGGCACGTAGCCCGCGGCGATTTCGGTCCGGTGCTAGCCGTAGGGCTGGCCGGGATGGCAGTGGGCGGCCCGCTGGCGGGCTACGTCGGCGACCGCTTCGGACGCCGGACAGCGCTCATCGGTTGCGTGGTGACTTTCGGCTTGGCCACCATCGGCACCGCCATGGTCCACGGGTTAGCGGGACTCACGATATTGCGTTTCGTAACCGGTATGGGCACAGGCGGCGCCCTGCCGAACGCCAGCGCCCTGACGGCGGAGTTTGCGCCACTGCGCCGGCGTGCGATGGCGGTAAAGCTCACGCTCGTTTGCTTCCCGCTGGGCGGAATGCTGGGCGGTCTGCTGGCGGCCTGGGTGCTGCCTCGATTCGGGTGGCGCGGGCTGTATTCGATCGGCGGCATTTTGCCGCTCCTCTTGGCGCTGGTCCTGATGGCGCTTCTCCCGGAATCGCCTCGATTCCTGGCGCGCCGGTCCGCCATGTGGCCGCGGCTCGTCATTCTGCTGGGCAGGATGGGGCACGCCGTACCGGCCGGGGCTTCGTTTGAAGATCGCGCCGAACACGATGGCGCGGAACACGCTTCGGTGCGGAGGTTATTCTGTTCCGGTCTGGCCCGCGATACCACGGGCCTTTGGATCGCCTTTTTCTGCAGCCTCGGATCCGTTTACCTGATCTTCGGCTGGCTGCCGGCGATGCTAACCGCGCAAGGACTAAATGCCGCCACAGCCAGCACCGGGTTGGCCGTCTACAATTTCGGCGGCGTGCTGGGTGTGTTGCTGTGGGCCACGCTGGTGACCGTACTGGGATCGCGCGGGCCGCTGCTGTTCGGCGCGCTGGCTTGTGCCGGGAGCGCGCTGGCGCTGCTGGCGGTGCCGATTCAGGCGCACGGCGATCATGCCCTGCTCATCTTCTGCCTGGGGATCAACGGCCTGCTGGCCAACGCCGTCCAGACCTCCATGTACGCGCTGGCCGCGCACGTATATCCCACAGGCATTCGCGCTACCGGAGTGGCGTACGCAGCGACTATCGGGCGACTAGGAGGCCTGCTAAGTTCGCTGTTCGGCGCGTTGGTCATTCAGTCCGGAGCCAAGACTTACTGGTCTGTCCTGGCAATCGCGATGGTGTGCGCTTTCGCCGGCCTGGCCTGGGTGCGCAACCATTACCCGGCGATTGGTAGACTGGAAACTGATGTTGCCGCCGCTTCGATGAGCTTACCGCTCGATGACGCGGAGCCACGATAACATCCAAAACGACGCTGGCTCCGGGGTGAGGGTTCCTATTAGAAATATGCAAACGCATGATGTCATCGTGATTGGAGGCGGCCCGGCCGGTTCGACGGCGGCTGCCGTGCTCGCCGCCAAAGGCCGGCGCGTGGTGGTCCTGGAGAAGGAGAAGTTTCCGCGCTATCACATCGGCGAGTCTCTGCTGCCCTACGGCTACTACACGCTCGAACGCATCGGCGTGCTGGACCGCATGAAAACCTCGCATTTCGTGCGCAAGCATAGCGTGCAGTTCGTGGGCATGCGCGGACGCGCTTCCGTGCCTTTCTATTTTTCACAGCAACTCGCGCATGAAGCCTCCGCCACCTGGCAGGTGCTGCGCAGCGAGTTCGATCAACTTTTGCTGGACAACTCGCGGGACAAAGGCGCGGAGGTGATCGAAGAGATCGTGGTTCGCGAACTGATTCGGCAAGATGATGCGGTGACCGGGGTCAGGGCGGTGGACAAAGAGGGCGAGACGCGCGAATTCCGCGCGCCTGTCACCATCGACGCCACGGGCCGCGAGGCCTTCGCGGTGACTCGCAATGGGTGGAAGGTGCGCGATAAGGTCCTGAATAAAATCGCGCTATGGACCTACTACAAAGGCGCGCAGCGCGACCCCGGCATCGACGAAGGGGCTACCACGGTTGCCTATCTGCCGGACAAGGGCTGGTTCTGGTACATTCCGCTGGCCAACGACGTCATGAGCGTGGGAATTGTGGCTGAAAAGGAGTATCTGTACCAGGACACGCGCGATCCGGCCACCATCTTTCACCGCGAAGTGGAGAAGAATGCCTGGATCGGAAACCATCTGGCCCCCGGCCGGCAGTTCGGACCTTATCGCGTAACCGGAGAATACTCCTACCGCTCGCGCCATTGCGCCGCGGATGGACTGCTGCTGGCGGGCGACGCGTTCGGCTTTCTGGACCCCGTATTCTCGTCGGGGGTGATGCTGGCGCTGCGTAGCGGCGAACTCGCGGGCGACGCGGTTGACGCCGCGCTCACTGCCGGCGACGTTTCCGCAGCCCGCTTCGCGGATTACGGCGCTCAGTTTTGCCAGAGCATTGAGGCCATGCGCAAGTTGGTCTACGCCTTCTACAATCGGGAGTTCAGCTTCCGGGAGTTCATCACGGAGTTCCCGAGCCTTAAGGGCGACCTGACGGATTGCCTGATGGGCAATCTTTCCCGCGATTTCAAACCCCTGTTCGATGCGGTAGCCAAATTTGCGGCAGTGCCCGAACCGCTCCCGCACGGCAAGCCTCTAAACGCGGGGGAGGTCCCGCAGTATGCGGCTACCGATTCCCGCATGATATAGCTCAGTCAGACGGTAGCGATGACTGTTTGCGGATGCGTCGGCTTGGCCAATCCGAAGTCGAGAATCTTCACCCGGCCGTCGCGCGTGACAAAGATATTCTCCGGATTCAGATCGCGATCGGCGATTCCCTTTTCATGCGCCGCCAGGCCACGCGCCACCTGTTCCGCGTATTCCGTGGCTTTGCGTACCGGCAGCTCGCCGAAGTCGTGAATGGCGGGGATGGTGAGATGATTCAGTGCCGCGACCGTCTGAGCCTCCTGCTGAAACGCCGAAGCCGGCCGGGGCCGCGGGCGAAAGCTGCAGGCAGGACCTTGATTACGACCTAGCGGTTGAGCCGCGCATCGGCGCCAGATACACCTCACCCATGCCGCCGCCTTAGGGAAGACTGCATCTGGTCGGGACCTAATTTGAACCAGAGGTGAGGCCATTCGTACGGCAATTATAGCCTGTGCAGCGCGTTGCAGAGGATGCCACGGTTCCGGGCGTATGGTCGGGCAGCGGGAAGTTATCAACTATGGTCGGAGCCCAGGGGCGAAGGGGCATCATGTGCGGCCGGCAGGGGTGCCTGCGCCACGCTATACTGGCTGGAACCCGGAGCCAAAAATGAATACACTGTTTGCGCCCATCGCCTCTGCGCTCTTGCTCGCCACATCCGCCGCCGCCCAGACCACACCGCCGCCGCCCAAATACCCGGATCTCCCGAGCGAGATCCCAGCCAAATTCGTCGAATCCACGGACAGCTTCGATTACATCAAGCGCGACGTTATGATCCCCATGCGCGACGGCGTGAAGCTGCACACCGTCATCCTGCTGCCCAAGGGCGCACACGGCGCGCCCATCCTGCTGACCCGCACCCCTTATGACGCTAACGGGTTGACCAGCCACGCGCAAAGCACGCACTTGGGTCCCATCCTGCAAGGCTACGACAACGCCACCGACGTGATCGTCGAAGGCGGCTACATCCGCGTGGTGCAGGACGTGCGCGGCAAGTTCGGCTCCGAAGGCGATTACGTGATGAACCGTCCCCTGCATGGGCCGCAGAACCCCACGCCGGTGGATCATGCCACCGACACCTACGACACCATCGATTGGCTCGTGAAGAACGTCCCGGAAAGCAACGGCAAGGTCGGCATCCTGGGCATTTCCTACGATGGCTTCCTGCCCTTGATGGCGCTGGTGAATCCGCACCCGGCGCTGAAAGTGTCCGTGCCCATGAACCCCATGGTGGACGGGTGGCGGGGCGACGACTGGTTCCACAACGGCGCGTTTCGCCAGGTGGGAAGTCTGGATTACATCCACGACCAGGAGTCCAGCCGCACGTCGGACGCGAAGTGGTGGACGGGCTACTATGACGACTACGACACCTACATAGAGGGTGTGTCCGCGGGCGAGGTGGCGCGCCGCCACGGCCTGGACCAAGTGGGCTTCTGGCGGAAGATCGTGGAGCATCCCAGCTACGACGCATTCTGGCGCGATCAAGCCGTGGACCGCGTGCTGGCGGACCAACCGCTGACCGTTCCCGTGATGCTGGTCGACAGCCTCTGGGACCAGGAAGATATCTACGGCGCGATGGCCGTCTACAAGGCGATCAAGCCGAAGGACACCGGCAACGACAAAGTGTTCCTCGTCCTGGGGCCGTGGCATCATGGCCAGGAAATCGGCGACGGCAGCACACTGGGGCCCTTGCGGTTCGACAGCGATACCGCGCTCTATTTCCGCCAGAAGATCCTCCGTCCGTTCCTGGACCACCATCTGAAGGACGGCGCGCCCGCCGCCGATGTGCCGCCGGTCTCCGCGTTTGAGACCGGCACGAACGCCTGGCTTCGGTTGCCCGCGTGGCCCGCGGGGTGTGCCAGCGGCTGCACCATCCGGCCGGCGCCGCTTTATCTCACCGCGGCCTTGAAGCTGAGCTTCAAGCCGTCGGGTGCGGGCGGCGCGGCTTTCGAGGAATATGTGTCCGATCCCGCCAAACCGGTCCCGTTCCGCGCGCGGCCGATCGGCGACGACAAGCGCAAAACCTGGTCCCAATGGCTGGTGGACGATCAACGCGAGGCGTCCGGCCGGCCGGATGTTTTGGCCTTCGTTTCGGAAGTGCTGACCGCGCCCGTGAAGATCAGCGGAGAGCCGGCCGCCAATCTGATCGCCTCCACCAGCGGCACGGACGCCGACTGGGTGGTGAAGCTGATCGACGTGTATCCCAATGAGGTGGCCGGGCAACCGGCTATGGGCGGCTATCAATTGATGGTATCGGCCGATATTTTTCGCGGCCGGTATCGCGAGAGCCTGGAGACGGCCAAGCCCATCGCGGCGGACCAGCCGCTGCGGTATCGCTTCAAACTGCCGACGGCGAACCATGTCTTCCTGCCGGGGCACCGCATGATGGTGCAGGTGCAGTCGAGTTGGTTTCCGCTCTACGACCGGAACCCGCAGACTTTCGTGCCGAATATCTTCTGGGCCAAGGCGGAGGATTACCGGAGGGCGGTGCAGCGCGTATACCACGCGCCGGGGCAGGAGAGCTACGTAGAGTTGCCCGTAGTAACGCCTTAGAGGACGCGCCATTCTGACTTTTCTGTCTTCTGTCTTCTCCCCCTGTGCAGTTAGCGTGCGGAATTGCCGATCTGTTAAGGGATGCCAGACGGCACCGCCCAAGCTGCCCGAGGAGAATCGCCGAAATGGCGCTGTTAATCGTGGACGACGAAGAAGGCAATCGGGATATGCTGTCCCGCCGCTTGTTGCGCCAGGGATTCGAGGTTCTGCTGGCCGCAGACGGTCCGCAGGCGCTGGACCTGATCCGGCGGCAGCCGCCGGACCTGGTCCTGCTGGATGTCCGCATGCCGGGCATGAGCGGCATGGACGTACTACGGGCGATTCGCGAGCGGTACTCCCCGACGCAGCTTCCGGTGATTATGGTGACCGCGGAAGGTCACAGCGCCAGCATCGTGGAAGCTTTGCAAATAGGTGCCAACGACTATATCACCAAACCCGTGGACATGCCGGTGGCCCTGGCGCGCATTCGCACGCTGTTGTCTCAAAAGACGCTGTCCGCCGCGCTGATCGAGAGCGAAGAGCGTTACGCCCGAACCGCGCGGGGCGCCAACGACGGCTTGTGGGACTGGGACCTGGAGAAGGGCGAGATTTATTACTCGCCGCGCTGGAAAGAGATGCTCGGCTACCAGGATGGCGATATTGGAAACCGGCCCGACGAATGGCTGTGCCGCGTGCATCCGGACGAATTCCAGCGCTTGCAGAAGGCCGTGGCCGCGCATTGCCGGCGGGAGACGCCCCAATTGGATTGCGAACAACGCGTTCACTGCAAGGACGGCACCTATCGCTGGATGCTCAGCCGCGGATTGGCGGTATGGAATGAAAAGGGCGAAGCCATCCGCATCGCCGGATCGCAGACCGACGTTACCATGACGAAGGTTGCCGACCCCCTGACCGGTCTGCCCAACCGCCTGCTGTTCATGGACCGGTTGGAGCGCCGGATCGAACGCGCCAAGCGGCGCCCGACGCGCGAGTTTGGCATCCTGCTGTTGGGTGTGGACCGTTTCAAGAATATCAATGACAGCCTGGGGCACCTGGCTGGAGACCTGTTGCTGAAAGCTCTTGCGGTGCGGCTGCGGGACGGTTTGAGGGCTGCGGATACCGTCGCGCGGCTGCAGGAAGACTGCGGCGTCGCGCGCCTGGCCGGCGACGAGTTCGCAGTGTTGCTGGACGAAATCCGGCAAGGCGGCGACGCTGCGTCGGTGGCTGAGCGCATTGGGGCGGCGATGCGCGCGCCTTTCATGCTCAATGAAAATGAAGTGTTTGTCACCGTCAGCATCGGGATCGCGGAGAGCGCCAACGGCTACGAGCGCGCGGAGGACCTGATGCGCGACGCCGATACGGCCCTGCACTGCGCCAAGACTGCGGGAAGATCCCGTTTCCGGATCTTCGACACGGACATGCGCCGGCGCGCCGTCGCCCGCCTGCAGACGGAAACGGACCTCCGGCGAGCTTTGGATCGCAACGAGTTGCGGCTGTATTACCAGCCGATTGTCGACCTTCGCAGGGGCGCAATTGCGGGATTTGAAGCTCTGGTACGCTGGCAGCATCCCCTGCGCGGCTTAATACCTCCAGCGGAATTCATCCCCATGGCCGAGGAGACCGGGCTAATCGTTCCGGTTGGGCATTGGGTCATCGAGCAAGCTTGCCGGGACACGCATCACTGGCTGGAGACGGCGCTAGGGGCCAGGCTGTTGCGGGGCGGCGGCGCGCTGACGATGCACCTGAATTTCTCGCCCCTGCAATTGGCCGAATCGAGCGCGATCGACGAAATCGAACGAATCTTGCGCCGGAGTTGGCCGAGTGGCCGCGGATTCGAGCTGAGCTTCGAGATCACCGAGGGCACCATGATGCGGAACCCGGGCGCGGTCTCGGCGCTGTTGGCGCGCCTGCGGGATCTGCGCGTCGGGTTGGATATCGACGATTTTGGAACGGGCTACTCATCGCTGAGCCAGTTGCAACACCTGCCGGTCCAGACGCTCAAGATCGACCGTGCTTTTGTCGCCCGGCTCGGCCGGGATGGGGATAGTTTGGCGATCATCCGCACGATTGTTGCGTTGGCCCACAATCTGAGCATGGATGTCGTGGCGGAGGGCGTGGAGACTGCGCAGCAACTCGTCCAGATCAAAGCCCTGGATTGCGAGTATGCGCAAGGATACTACTTTGGTAAGCCAACGGACGGGGAAACGGCCTGGGCCTTGATAGAGCACAGAAAGGCGGAGACAGGAGGCGTCAGAGTGCCGAATGCCGAGGGCGGCGTTATACTGGCTTCCGAAGACCAAAGACGGCACACTGCGTGACTTGGTATTGGGCTCAGTTTGGTTGTCTTCCGACACCAGACTCCCGGCTTCTGCATCTCATAATTCGGAGGATACATGAAACGTAACGCATCGGCTGTCTGGCAAGGCGATCTCAAACAAGGTAAGGGAGCCATATCCACCGCCAGCGGCGTACTGTCCAATACGCAATACTCGTTCGCGACGCGCTTTGAAAACGGCGTGGGCACGAATCCGGAAGAACTGCTGGCCGCCGCGCATGCCGGCTGCTTCGCCATGGCGTTATCCGGGCAACTGGGCGCTGCCGGCCTCACCGCCGAGCGCATCGAGGTCACCGCTACGGTTTCGCTTGAGAAGACCGAGACCGGCTTTGCCATCACCGAAAGCCACCTCGAATTGAAGGCCAAAGTACCTGGGGCCACGCAGGCGGCGTTCGATACCGCGACGGGCAATGCCAAAGCCGGATGCCCCGTCTCCAAACTCTTCAACACGAAAATAACCTTGAACGCCGTGCTCGAATCGTAATGTGCTGCTGTTGACCAAGCCAACTAGAGACCGGATTTGCGCGCTCATCGAGTCGCAGCGCGGTCAGCCATTTTCTTATCCGGAGCAGGGCGCCACCCGGGAGTGCGCGCCGCCGGGGTATAACGTCGACCACAATCGTGTCCAACTTGGGCAGGGAGCGGCCGTCTTTGCGCGAGCGGTGGAAGCGCTGCGGCGGTGGAAGATGTTCGACGCCGGCTGGATCGACCTCTGTTGGCCGAACGCCCCGATTTGCGTGGGGTCCACGGTTGCCGTGATGGCCCGGCACTACGGATTCTGGTCCTTGAATGCGTGCCGCGTGGTCTACGTGGTGGACGATGGCGGCGCACACTCGCGATACGGTTTCGCCTACGGGACCTTACCGGAACACGCGGAAACCGGCGAGGAGCGTTTTACGGTGGAATTGCGGCCGGAGGACGAAACCGTCTGGTACGACATCTACGCCTTCTCGCGGCCCAAAGGACTCGCGCGAGCGGACTATCCGCTGTCCAGAAGACTGCAAAAGCGCTTTGCACGAGACTCGAAGCAGGCCATGCGGCGGGCGGTCAGGCCCCCCGTCAGTGAGTGACCGGGTGCTGTTCGCTGAGCAGCGGTTGGTCGACCGGGTCGTGCCGGTGGAACAGTGCATGTTTCACATCCGGCCAGAACTCCTTCATCACCTGCGAGAAGGCGTCCGTGGCGCAGGCGATCCCCAGCCTTTCGATGTTGTCGCCCACCGTGCGCGTATCCGGATAGTAGGCGTTGGATATGGCGACCGCCGAGGCGTTGCCCAGCCATTCCGAAAAATTGAACTGCTGGCCGCCGCTATCGGTGCGGCTGACGAAAATACGCGACGCTGCGTATGCCGCGCGGTACATTACGCCACCGCGGCGTCTGCCGATCCGGAAGTAGCGGGGATCCTGGTGCAACAAAGTCGGAAAAATGCTTTCCGTCATCATGTTTCCGATGATCTGGTCGCCTAGAGCCGTCCCGTAACGCCGCGCGTACCCCTTCATGCCCTGCCCGAACGAGGGGTTTTGGTCTTCGAGCTGATAAAGGGCGGCAAAGAGCCCGCCTACAGGATAGACCGGCCAATCGAATGAGTCTTTCAAGCCGATGAGGAACTTCTGACGGCTGGTGATCTGCTGGAACGGCACGTTGCCGTCAGTAGTGCGATAGTTGGGAAATACTCCAAACACGCGCTTGTCTTGTTGTTCCGGTTGCGGGCTAGTGGTGGCGGGCGGATTCTGGGGGGGCAGCACCGGCGGCGCGGCGCCATCGGAGCCGGCCGGCTTCGCGGGACTGGACTCTTCCGACGATTGCGCCCACCCGGGGGTTAACACTACCAGGAAAAAAGCAAAGAAACCGGTCGGGAGGAGCCGTGGGAGGCCGATGTGTAATGTCATTAAATAAGGTTCCTGGTCAAATCCCGACGTACCGCACCTAGAGCTGCTAATACCGCAGATGCTTCATCTGATGCGATTTACTACCGAATGGTTACGGAGATGGCCCGCTGGGCGAATACAGGGCGAAGTTAGGCTAGGGAATCCTCCTTAGTGGCCAGCACCGCATCCAGCACTGCACCGGTGCGGCGGCCCTCGACGCCGGGAAAACCGGCGTCGCACAGTAGTGCCGCATATTCGGTCAATGTGCGCTCCCGGCCCTCCGTGCAGATTAGCATGTTCAGCGATTGCAAGTGCGCGGGCGTGGGTCCGGATTTGTCTTCGTCGAGCAACTTTTCGGCGATCAATAGCGCGCCCCCGTGTGGCAGTGCCGCATGGATTTTCGACAGCAAAGGGCGGATGCGCTCTTCCGGCCAATCGTGCAGGATGCGCCCCAGCGAATACAGATCCGCCTCCGGTAGAGGGTCGCCGAAAAAGTCCCCGGCGATCCCTTCTATGCGCTCGCCCACCGCCGACGCGGCCACATAGTCCCGCGTCGCCTCGATCACCACGGGGAGGTCGAAGACTACGGCGCGCAATTGCGGATATCGTTCGCAAGCGGCGATGGCCAAATGTCCCGTAGCGCCCCCCAAGTCCGCCATGCGCCGGAATCGCGAGAGATCGAAGGCCGCCACTACTGCCGGCGAGCTCAACTGTCCAAAGCCATGCATGCCGCGCAGAAAATGGCGACGCCGTGCATCTGTCTTGAAGAAGTGGTCGAACAGAGATCCCTGCCAGCCGAAGGTTTGCGTCCAGCGCGGCGTGCCTTCGCGGACGGCGTCCTCCAGGTGCGCCCACATGGGGAACAGCGCCTCGTTGGAATAGAGCACATAGCCGGTCAAAGAGAGCGGGCTATGGCTGCACAGGTAAGTTTCGGCGACCGGCTGGTTGGCGTAGGCGCCGTCCCGCATGGCGAGCAGGCCCATTCCTACGCATGCATCCAGCAAGCGTTCCAGTGCGCCTGGGTCTGCGCCGGCGACCGGTCCGAGCAGGCGCGCGGCCAGATCGGATGCGTTCGCGGGGGCTTCATTGAGCGCCTCGAACACGCCCAGCGAGACGGCCGCGAACATGGCCTTGGAGCGGCGGAAGGCATCGATCAATTCGAGAACGGGGGGCGGATCGGGAGCCTTCATGGGGAATCTCGGAAGTGGTCGTAGCCCTGTGCGGGCAGCGGTTGGCCGGAGAGGTGGACCGCGCCTGCCTGACCGCGGCGCATGACGCCGATGCAGGTCAGCGGAATGTTTCCAAAGCGCGCGGGCACTTTAGCGCGCGACCGCACGGTGAAAAGCAGTTCGTAATCTTCACCGCCATGCAGAGCCTGCTGTGGGCTGGCGCCTGGAAATCGGGGCGGCGGCTCGATGTCCGCCTCCAGGCCGGAAGCCAGCGCCATGCGCGATAAGTCGAGCGAAATCCCGTCGCTTAGATCCATAGCGGCGGACGCGCCGAGGCGCTCCCGCAGAAATACGCCCAATCGCAGCCTGGGCTGCGGGCGCAGATGGCGGGCCCATGCCTTGCCGGTTCTCTTTTCGAGGCCGAGAGCGGACCCGCCGAGCCGCCCGGAGACGTATATCGCGTCGCCGGCGCGGGCGCCATCGCGCCGCAGCGCGCGATCCCGTGGAACGGCGCCGCAGACCACGATATCGCAGGCGGCTTGGGTCGCGCGCGCGAGGTCTCCGCCAACCAGAGGCGTCCCGCTGCTGCGCGCCAGACGTAGCAATCCGTCGTAGAAGCGATCAATCCAGGTCCGATCGGTGCGCGGGCCGGCGGCGAGTGAAAGCAGGCAGAAGCGCGGCACGCCTCCCATGGCGGCGATATCGCTTAGTCCGCGGGCCAGCGCCTTGTGGCCCAACGCCTCGGGAGGATGCGTATCGTGATGGAAATGCACGCCTTCCACCACCAGATCGGTGGTGAATAGCAGGTCCTCGCGAGACCCGCGCGGGCGATAAATCGCGCAATCGTCGCCGATGCCGAGCACCAATCCCTGGCCCACCGGCAAGCGCGCCCGGCGGCGGACATCTTCCAGGATGGCAGCCTCGCCGGATGGACAGCACGGGAGGCCGGCCCCGCTTTCACGCATCTGATTCCTCCGCAAGATTTTATACTACATTGGACTTGACCGCCTGTGTGCCATCTGCGATAATTCCAAGTGCTAGTTTCGAAATGGTTGTTCGTCCCGCGCCACCGAAAGTCCAGAGAGCTACGAGCTTCGGCTCGTAGCTTTTTCGTTTTTGGAGGTTTTTCGGGAGCCGGCGCGAACAAGTGAATCAGGAGAAGAAGCAGTGAGAGAAAAAGGTATCGTGAAATGGTTTAACGCCGCGAAAGGCTATGGTTTCATCCAGAGAGGCAGCGGCGACGACGTATTCGTACACTTTTCGGCCATCCAGGCCAACGGCTACCGTTCCCTGGATGAAGGCGCGGAGGTCGAGTTCGAGGTGAAGCAGGGGCCCAAGGGACTGCAGGCCGAGAACGTAGCCAGGATCTAGATTCGGAATTTCCAAATTTCTTACGGAGTGAGGGCCCCCGGTTGTGGGGCCCTTTTCATTTTAAGACAGGAGATGGCAGCGCATGGCGCTGCCCTACGGTTCCAAAACCACCTGCACGCGATTGCTTTCCTGCCCATCCGCTGTAATGTACAACTCCGCCGGACCCGCATCGACCAGGGCCGGCAATTGCACCTCGATCAGATAAAACCCGATGTAGCCCGGCGCCAGCGCGGCGTGCGTGACCTGCACCGGGACGCGGTCCAGATAGGCCTTGACCGAGGCGGCGACGGCCGGCGGATTCTCCAGCGGGGCGGCCATCCCCGTAGGCCAGTCCGGCTGCACCTTGCCGAGTCCGGTCGCCAGGATCTGCAGGCGCACGCCGGAATGCGCGGCGTTGCGGCCGTCCAGCATGAGGCCGCTATCTCCATCCAGGACCATCGGCGAACCATCCCGGTTCACGAAAATGGCGGGCGAAACGGCTTGCACGGGCAATCCCAGCGTGAAGCGTCCCGTGCGGGTCTCCAAAGCCAGCGAGAAACTGCTGGGCGAGGCTTCGAACGGCACCTGGATCTGCGACTCCACTTCGGAAGCTGCCAGCACCGGGAAACTCAATGCGCCGGCGCTGGCCGCGCGAACGCGTCCGCCGACCACGCTGATCAGCGACCCTGGCGCGGCGGCGCGCGTGCTGAAGTCCGCGGCGTTCAACAGGCGCAGCGTGCGCAAGCGGTGCGGGGCGGCCGTCGAATACACTCCGTAGCCCTCCAACGCCGCATAAAGTTGATAACCGTTGGCATCCAGCTTGACGTCCGTCGCCGGCACCGCGGGAAGGCCGATCGAGATCGGTATCCAGGTAGGAGCCGGGCCGGCATTCTCCAGGTCGGCAGCGGCAAAGAAGACGCCTTTATCGGTAGCGACGTACACGACGCCAGAGGTGCGCTCGGCGGCGATACCGTGCGCCGGGGCATCCGGCAGGTTGGATGTCAGATCGTCCCAGAATCCGCCGCTGTTGGTGGTACGCAACACGTGGACGCCAACGCCGCCCACCGCCGCCAAAGCCACGCGCGGTTCACTGGGATCCGCAAAAATTCGCTCGACAGGCCCGTTTGCCCGCGTCCGGGGCGACTGGGTCCAGCTTCCTCCCGCATCGAGCGATACCCAGATGCGGCCATCCTCAGCGCCTGCGTAGGCCGTCTGGCCGGACGTCGCCATAGCGGTAATGCGGGTTCCCAGTCTCTGAGACGCCCGGCGCAAAGCGCCATTTTCCGCCTCAGCCGGAGCCTCGGACGCGGGTTGCCAGGCATCCCTGCCGGGAGCCAACTCCATGGTCCCCAAATCCTTCAACAGAATGCGCGTACCGTGCATACCTTCGGGAGTTGACAGAATGCGGCTGGACGGCAGGTTCGGCAAATGCAGATTCAACCCCGACCATGACAGGCCTCCATCCATGGAGCGCCAGACGCCGAAATCGTTGGCCACCGCCAATTGGTCCGTGTCGCCGGAAGAAACCGCCACACTGCGTTGGTTGGGCCCAATCACCGATTGATTGTGGAAAGCCGTCAGGTTCGACCAGGAATGTCCTCCATCGTCGGAGCGGTAAAGTTGTGTCCCGAGGGCGTAGATGCGTCCCGCGGCGGCGAGGGCCAGCTTGGCGCCGGGTTCGGGCAGGCGATCCACGGCAGGCGCCGGCGGATCGGCCGGTTCGGAAGCTCCCTGGACGGAAGTCCAATTCTCGAAATCGGTGGTTTGGAAGACGCGTCCGGAGCCGGTGCGGGCATAGAGCTGTGCGCCGTCCGGCGAGTACCAGACGGCCTCCACCGGTCCAGTCGCTGGCGCGGCCAGCCCCACCTCAACGGACGGATTGCCTACCCGGCGCCATTCCACGGGAACGGTCTGCCCCGCCAAAATGCCGGCAGATCCCGCGCACAACACCGCTCCCAAAAGATAACGCCAGCCCGAAACTGTTCCCTTGTGACACACCGTCGAGTCCTATTCTAACCTATCTGGAGCCGCTTGCATACTCCAAAGAGTTGAATCGATGGAATTTGTGAAACACTTTTCATGCGGCGCGCCAGTTGCTATGCATCTTTGGTGCTAGACTAAGGTTTCAAAACGCACTATTCTCAATAATGGTGCCAATGGAACGAAGGTTGTTTCATGTTTTCGCGTAGACGGTCGGCAAGACGGTACGGTACGGCACAATGGCTGCTGTTGGCGGCGGCGTACATCTATGCCGTCCCCATCCACGCGGAAAACGGCGCGGCCAAGGTGATCACCCTGAATGGGCAGGTATCCGTGCTGCGCGACGACGCTCCCTGGGTGCTGAATATCGGCGATTCGGTGCAACCGCGCCAAATCATCATAACGGGTCCAGACGGCTTCGCCGTCTTTCAGGTTTCCGATGGGAGTACTTTCGAAGTTTTCCCCAACGCGCGGGTAGTTTTCCGCGAGAACGCCGGCTCCTGGCGGGATCTGCTGGACGTCCTGCTGGGTCGCGTCAAGGTCCACATTCAGAAACTCGGCGGGCAGCCCAATTACAACCGAGTCCGCACGCCTACGGCGGTGATTTCCGTGCGCGGCACGATCTTCGACGTGGCCATTGAGGATGAGGACGATACCACGTTGGTGAGCGTTGAGGATGGGCAGGTGGGTGTGCAACACCTGCTGAAGCCCGGCCCCGAGCGCATCTTGAACGCGGGCGAATCTGTCCGCGTTTACCGGAACCAGCCGTTGGCCCTGGCGGCCGTCGATAAGAACTCGTTGGTGCGCGACATGCTGCGCAGGGCTGAGCAAGCCATGATGGAGATTGTGTACCGGGGGCAGTTGCCGGGCGTTGGCGGCGGGGGGCCGACGTGCCCCAACCCGGCGAGCTGCGACAAGAACGGTCCAACCCCGCCGCCGACTACGCCGCCGCCCCCGTCGCCCAGCAAGCCGTAGATCCGCAAGCGATTAACCGCCGATGCACGCGGATACACGCCGATAAGAAGGCCGTTTTATCTGCGTTCATCTGTTGTTGCATCTGTGGTTCATTGGATTTCTTGCAGCCGGTACTGGACAGCGCTCAAGCTGCCTTGCACGCGCACGATGCTGCCGTTGACGCTGCCATACGGAACGATGCCCTGGTAAAGCTCCAGCGCGCGGCGATAATCGTCGGCGGCCTTTTGAATCTGGTCCTTCTCCTGCGGCAGACCGCGCACGTCGCGCGAGTCCCACCAGAGGCGGTCGCCGCGGTCGCGGTAGCCGTCGGCCAGTTGCGCCTTTTGGCGATTGCCAAGCTTGTACCCGCGCCGCTCGGCCTCTTCCACCGCGGCATAAGCCTTGTCGATATCCTTCAAGCCGTAGACATAGACGCCCGCCAGGCCCAACTCCGGATCGGGCGAATGCGGCAGCGCCTGCTCCGCCTCTTCGAATTTCTCCACGGCTTCGTTCAGCACCGCCGCGTTGTGATGGCTGACGCCGTTGATGCGGTCGATCTGTCCTTCGCAAAGCCGCAACTCGCCGCGCACGGTCTCGTCCGCGGGATCTATTTCGAGCGCCCGGGCGAGGTACAGCTTGGCGCGCTTCCAGTCGTTCTCGTAGACCGGCTGGCTGTCGCTGTTGCGGTACGTCCCGATCACCCGATCCGCCGCGGCCACCAGCTTTTTCTTCACCGAACGGCGCGGCGCGAATAACGCCAGCGACTGCGGGCTACCTTTGGAAACATCCGCCCAGCGGCTCCAGACGGCCTCCGGGTCGGTCAGCACCTCGGCGTGGATATCCCGATCGAGTTGTTGCCCGCTCCGCCAGAGGACCACACCGGAAGTCGCCCAATAAATAATGTACGCGAGCGCCAGCCCGGCCAGCGCCAAGAACGCGCGCCGCGCCCGATACCCGAGGCGGCTAACGGGCTTGGCGGGCTTGCCGTATCGCACAGGGGCTGCGGACGCCGCGGGCTGCTTCGTGCGGCGCGTGCCTTCGTCCGCACCCGGCGCGGCGCGGAATGTTCGGCGCGTAGAGTCTTGGTCTCCCTCGATTTCCGCGGGCGGTTCTGCGGCGACGGGCGCTCCGGCGCGAAATGCCACCAGGTCGGCGGCCAGATCGGCGGCCGACTGATAGCGCCGCCGCGGTTCCGGGTCCATGCTCTTCAGCAGGATGCGCCGCAGCGCTTCCGGACAGGGGTCCGGCGCGGGCGGCGCGGGAATGCGCGAGCGAATCATGCGCTCCAGGCGTTCGGTATTCTCCGCCTGATAGGGCTGCGATCCGGTGACCATCTCGTACAACAGCACGCCCAGCGACCAAAGGTCCGACATGGAATTCACGTCGCCCGAATCCAGCCGCTCGGGCGAAGCGTAGGGCACGCTGCCAAACTCGTTGCGCGTCAGCTTGCGCGAAAGCGATAACGCCTTGGCGATGCCGAAGTCCAGCACGCGTACCCGGTTTTCGTTGTCGATGCGGATGTTCTTCGGCTTGATATCGCCGTGCACGATCCCCAGATACTCCTTGCCATCGATGTTTACGGCCAGCGTGTGCGCGTTATGCAGCGTCTGGCAGATAGCCAGCGCGATATCGGCCGCATCGTCGACTGGCGCCGGGCCGTGGCGCATCAGGTCGGCGAGATCCTGCCCCTCGACGTATTCCATGGCCACCGTGAAGTAACCATCCATTTCTCCCACGTCGTAAATCCGCACCACGCGCGCGTCGATTTCGGAGAGCTTCGCCTGCAATTGTGCGCCGCGCCGTTCGGCCTCGATGGTTTCGCGAGAGTCGGCGTCCGGCCCGTGCTCGATCACCTTAAGGGCCACCGTGCGCTCGTGTTCGGCATCCTGCGCCAAGTACACGTCCGCCATGCCGCCGCGTCCTAACTTGCTCAGGATTTCGTATTTCCCGACCTTGCGCCTCTCGGGGATCACCATTAGTGTGGCGCTCCTGCGCGATTGCGGACAGGCGGCCTGGCCGGCAGGAAAAAGTTGAACTTTGTGATCGGGTCTTTGTCCATGCCTTCCGGTATGCGCACCGGCTCGCCGCCGTTCTCCGCGAAGGTATTGCCAATCAGCACGGGATGCGCGGGTGCTTCCACGATCACGCCTGGCCCTGGAGGCGCCTTCTCGCCGCGCGTGCGGCGGCCATTGTGCAGGATGGCATTGTACAAGATCCATGGCACGGATTCGCCGGATATGCGAATGCCTGCGTCGCGGCAATCCTCGATAGAGTTAGCGCGCAGCACGGCATTGGACTTGCCGCGGATCTCCACGCCCGTGGCCGCACCCACGATCTCGGTGTCCTGCAATTCGAGATCGGAATTCGAGACGACCACGGCGACGGCCAACGGCGCTTTCTCATCCGCCCGGATGCGGAAGCCGAAGACGCGCGCGCCTTGCACACCCTCCGCCACAATGCCGACGGCGGGTCCGTTTTCGATGGGGGCGGCGCGCAGGATCGGCACATCGGGCAGGCGGCCCTTCACGGTGACGCCGCTCTTGAGCCGAAGCTGCTCCGGATATTCGCCGCTGGATACTTCCACCGTGTCGCCAGGGCGGGCCTTTGCCAGCGCTTCGCCGATACTGGCGAAGCCGCCCGCGCCTACCTTAAGCGTCTGCGCGGGCAGGACCCGGGGCTGCCGATCCGCCAAGCCAAAATAGCGCAAGGCGGCAAAGACGAGCGATGCGAACACCAGACCATAGGCGAACATGGCCGTCCTGCCGGCGAACACGCTCCGGGAAGGCCGCGCGATACCGGGAGACGCCTCCCGCGCTGCGGCGAACTGGTCGCCCTCAACCACCAGCACGCTGACGTTGTCTTTGCCGCCGACTCGATTGGCCGCCTCGATCAGCGCATGCACCGTGCCGCCGGGATCTCCGGCGTTGGCCAGCACTGTGCGCAATATTTCGGCCGAAGTCACTTGGTCGCTCAGTCCATCGCTGCACAGCAACAGCGCGCTATCGGGTTCAAACGGGATGCTTAGCAGCTCGATGAAATCGGGATCGTCCGGCGCATGCTCCTGCGATCCCACGTCGCGGAAGACTTCATTGCGGCGCGGGTGCCGCATGGCTTCCCCTTCGGAGATCTCGCGGCGGTCTTCGCGCTCGCCCACCGGCGAATGGTCGTGTGTAATCTTGCGGATCTCGCGCTGCCGGATCTTATAGAGCCGCGAATCGCCCACATGGCCGATGACCGCGCGGCCGTTCTCGGCCACCGCGACGGTCATGACGCAAGCCATGCCGTGCCACTCGGGGTTCGTAGCGGCCGCCAGCAGGATCTCCTTGTTGGCTACCGCGATGCCTTCGCGGATACGGTCTTCGGTTGTGCCGGTCTGGCGTTCCAGCCGCGCGCGCACCAGATTGAGGGCGATATCCGCGGCCTTCTCGCCAGCGGCTTGCCCGCCAATGCCGTCGACCACCATGAAAATGCCACGCTCCGGGTCGAGGTATACCCGGTCTTCGTTGTTCTGGCGCACCATGCCCACATGGCTCTCGCCCGCGGATCGAAGTTTGGCCTTTACGGGCATGTCAGCGGCCGCCGCGGCGGGTGGCGTCGTTGGGATCGGACTTGCAGTCCGCCTTGAAGTCCAGAAACACGACGCCCGCCAAGCCGATACGCGCCGTCGCGGGCAACTTGAGCTCCACGTTTTTGTCGCGCTTCTCGCCATCCACGTATTCGACGCTGGTGGGAATCTGCTCACCGTTGACGCTGGTTCCCAGCCGGCTCAGGTCCTTGATGAAGAACTCGCCGGATTCCGCGTCGCGGCGCAGGCGCAGGTGTTCGCGCGAGACATCGGGCAGGGTGTTCAGCTTCAGATCGGTCCAGTAATCCCGCCCGCCGCGCCCGATCACTATCTGATTCTTGGCCATGCGGTACGTCTGGCGGCCGGTCTGATCCTCGTAATCGATGATCGCGTAGGCCTCGATCTCCCGCGTTTCAGGCAGGGTTTCAGGCTCGGCTTCAGCCGATTGCTGTTCGTATTTCTGCGTGGCGCTCAACTCACCGGCCATGCGGCGGGTGTTGATGCGCTTAGTCATGTTGCCGGCGCCGAATTCCGGCTTGGCGGGCAGCGCCAGTTCGGAGTAGATGACGATATCGCCTGGCTCCACGCCTTCATCGGTGTTCTCGAAGAAATCGACGCGCCAGCCGCCCTCGGGCGAAACCACTTTGGACGCGGGCTTGCGCGCCAGCTTCAGGCGTTCGCCCAGCGACGCGCGGTTCAGCTCCGCCATCTCGGCGTCCAGCGCCTGGCGGGTTTCCTCCTGCATGCGCGGAAAGATGCCCCGCAACCGCTCGAAATCCTCGGTGTGCAGGTAGACGTGGTAGATGGCCGGCGGCAGCGTGGTGTAATGCAGCGGTTCCAGACCCTCCCGCATGTTCCGCACGACTTCCAGGATGATATCGCGCGCGGTAGCGGGGCGGCGGACTGCCGGAGTACTCATGAGCTTGGGGTGGAGATCTGTGCGGCTCCTTCCTAGATTTTAGCATTGGGGCGCGGACTGTATGCCGGCGGTCGCTTGACTGCCGCGCTGGCACGTCAGCCTGCCGCGTCAATAGCAGTAGTCGCAGGTGCAGTGCGACTTCGTCCCACCACTTGCTATGGAACCTGAGGTGCAAATTTGGGGAGCCCGGAGATCCGCGGTACCGTCACTGCGCACGGGGAGGACCGCGGATACCTGGAAGGCGCATATCGCGGGCAAGTGAATGGCGAAATTCAGACGGCCTACGATGATCGCGGGCGTTATGACGAACTGGCCGATCCGAAATATATGGACGCCGCGGGCATTTTCGACATCATGGCCGTCACGTGATCCAGCACCACTTGTCGTTGCCGGCATAAGCTATGAGCAAGGCTATCGACCAGATTCCCGAGGCGGACCCCCCACGGGAAAAGCTTCGCCGCAAAGGCCCCCCTGAGCGAGAACCGTGGCGCCTTGAAGTTTGGTCAGACCGCGACGCTTCTCCAAACATGTACATGTTGTGCCCGGCTGAAACCGTTTCAGGCGGTCGAAGAACTAGGGATCGAGGGTCGCGACAGTTGCGCCCCACCCTCCCGCTTCCGGCGGAGCGTCGCCGTATGACACCACAAAGCTGGAGCGGGCCAGCACGGCGCGCACTACTTCGCGCTGCACTCCAATGCCGCGGCCGTGAATGATGCGGATGGCGCGGAAGCCCATCCGGTACGCCTCCTCCAGGTAGGCCTCGACCACGTCCCCGACATCGCGCGGCGGCACGCTGTGCAGGTCGAAGACATCGGTGATGGGAATGCGGACCGGTTCGCCCGGTCCTGCAAAACGATCTGCAAAATCGTCCGCCATGCTATAAGCTTATACCGGAGGAGCGCCTTGGCCGCAAAGTATACCTACAAACAGGGACAGTACCTCGCCTTCATCCATTTGTATACCAAGCTATACAAGCGCCCGCCCGCGGAAACGGGTCTGCAACAGCGCTTTCAAGTAACGCCTCCCAGCGTGCACCAGATGACCCTGACACTGGAAGTGAGCGGCCTGATCAGCCGGATTCCGTGGACGCCGCGGTCGATTCAGGTGTTGGTGCCTGCCGAAGATCTGCCGGAGCTGGATTGAGATAGACTGGACTCCATTATGCGGATAGCGAGACTCGGTGTGATCGGCGTGTTGATGTCGATACTAGCGTCGCGGGGGATCTCCGGCGCGCCGTTGCGGGCGGGCGTGGCGCGCGTGGACATCACACCGCCCGCGGGCGAACAGATGTGGGGCTACGAGGACCGCCGCCAGCCCGCCGCCGGCACGCTGGATCCCCTCTACGCGCGCGTGCTTGTGCTGGAGGCAGGTCCGTCCACCGCGCCCCGCCGGCTCGCGCTCGTGACGCTCGATCTGGGCCGCAGCTTCGGCCCGGGATCGCTGGCCCGCCTGCGCGCAGCGGCCAAGCAGTCGAGCGGAATCTCGTGCCTGCTGGTGGCCGCATCGCACACCCACAGCGCGCCGGTGATCCGCGACGAATACCGCGACGCGCCGCCCGCCTGGGAGCAGGCTGCGCTGGACAAGATCGGACGCGCAATCGCGGAGGCTACGGGCGGGTTGCAGACGGCGCGCATGGGCGTGGGGACGGGCGCGGTCTACATCGGACACAACCGCCTCCGCGTGAATCCCGATGGCTCGGTGAGCTGGTTCGAACGTAATCCGACGCGCATCCCCACCGCGCCTGTGGACCCCACGGTAATGGTTTTGCGCATCGACCGCGCCGACGGGACGCCGCTCGCGGTGCTCACCAACTACGCCTGCCACCCGGTGGTCTTCGGCGCCGATAACCTGCGCTACTCGGCCGACTTTCCGGGGGTGATGAATCGCGTGGTGGAGCAGGCGCTCGGCGGCCCCGTGCAGAGCTTCTTCCTGCAAGGCGCGCCGGGCGATATCAATCCCTACTATGCCGTTACGCCCCTCGCGGAGGATGCCATCGGCCGCCGCGATTGGACCGGAGAGCGTCTGGGCCAGGAAGCGGCCCGGGTAGCGAAGGAGATTCACACGCACGCGGCGGATTCCCCAAGCATCGAGTTCGTGGAATCGATGATCGCGGTCCGGCTGCGCTGGGATATCGAGAAGTTTCGCGCCGCGCTGCTGAAATTCCTGGGGCCGGATGGGATCGAGATCTACGGCGCGCGCATCGTGCCCGAAATACAGTTGCCGGTGACGACCGTCCTGATCGACAAGGAAATCGCGCTGACGACCATGCCGGGCGAGCCTTTCGTGGATTTCCAAATGAACTGGCGCGACCGCTGCCCCGTGCCGCATGCGCTGCTGCTGGGCTACACCAACGGGTATAACGGCTACTTTCATACGATCGCGGCGGCGGCGCGCGGCGGTTACGGCGCTGCCAGCGCCAGCACGTGGGTAGAGCCGGGCACGGGCGAGCGGATCGTGGACCACGCGGTGGCGCGCGTTTACGAGATGCTGGGGCGGTTGAGCGATCTGCCGGACGACTTAAAGCGCGACGTATACAAGTAAGATTCGCCTGCTTGTTACAATCGGCGCGCCACGATCAAAGTAATATCGTCGGCCGGCGGCGAACCCGCGGCGAACTCCGTCAAAGACTGGTTCACCGCGGCTACGATCTCAGCCGCGCTCTTTTGGCGGTTGGCCGAGAGTGCCGCGGCAAACCGATCGTCGCCGTACTCCTCTTGATCGCCGTTGTTGGCTTCCGTCACACCGTCGCTGTAGATCGCCAGCACGTCGCCCGGCCCCAGCTTCGCGCGATATTCGGAGTAAACCGCAATCGCCAGGATGCCCAGGGGCGGACCGCCGTCCTCCAGATGCTCCACGGCGCCGCCCGCGCGCACGATCACCGGCGGGTTGTGCCCGGCATTGCAGAAAACCAGCTCGCCGGTGGCTGCGTCCAGCACGCAAATGAAAAACGTAATGAAGCGATTGCTCGGGCAGTTTTGGCAAGTAATCTTGTTCAGGCGATTGATGACGGCGGCCAGGTTCTGCGGTTCGTCCGCCAGCACCTGCACGCGCGCCTGCAGGCCCATCATCATCAGCGAGGCGGGCATGCCTTTGCCCGAAACGTCGCCCAGCACCATGGCCACGCGCCCATTCGGATACGTGAAGAAGTCGTAGTAATCGCCGCCCACCGTGCGGCAAGCGGCATTGTATCCGGCCAGGTCGACGCCCGCCACCTGCGGCGCGGCGCCCGGCAGAAAGCTGCGTTGGATCTCCGCCGCCTGGTCCAACTCGCGCGCCATGCGGCGCTCCATCTCCTCCACTTCGGAAAGCCGCGCGTGCTCGATACGGATAGCCGCCACGTTGGCCATCACCGTGAGCAGGCTGAGATCGTCCTTGGTGAAAGCGCGGAACATATTCGGCGAATCCACATAGATCAGGCCAATGGTGCGCGTTTCGGTTTGCAGCGGCACCGCCATGAGCGTGCGCACTTTCTGCTCGACGATGCTCATGCGTTCGCGAAAGGCCTCATCCAACTGCGCGTCGCGCACCAGCACGGAAGCCTTCTCGTTAATTACGCGGTCGCGCACGGCCGTGCTGATGTGGAAGCCTTCGCCCTTGTTGGCCTTCACTTCCAGGTGCTCGCCTTCGAGCGTCATCACCACGCCGCGCTGCGCCCCCACGCCTTCGATGGCCAGATCGAGGATCAGCGGGAACAGATCGGCCAATTTGCCGCGCCCGGCGAGTTCCTGCCCGGCGCGAATCAGCGCTTGCACTTGCTTGGCGCCATGCTGGCCGGGACGGTCCACAATCGTCTGGCTGGAGAGCGCGCCTTCCAGGCTGGTGAAGATGGTGGAAGTGCTGGGCGGGTCGGCTTCGCCGGAGTCGAAGACCACCACACCCTCCGGGGCCGGGGCGGCGCCGCCTTTATCGTCGAAGACGATGGCCAGATGGCCGGCGGTGATGCGGTCGCCGGGATTGAGCTTCAGTTTGGCGCGCAGGGGAATGTTGTTGACCAGCGTGCCGTTCTTGCTGCCAAGATCCTGTACGGTCCAGTCGTCGCCATCGCGCTCCAGGACCATGTGCTGGCGCGACAGGCCGGCGTCGTCCGGAAAGCACAATTCGGCGGTGCTCGAGCGGCCAACCGTGAAGCGTTGGCCTTGCAGAGGGACGGTCTTGATCTGCCGGTCCGGGCATTGGATGACGATCTCCCGATGCTTGGTGGATTGCGGGTGGGCCACAGTTGATTATAGCGGAGGCGCTAGCGGTGTTCCAGCCGCTCTTTCAGACGGGTGAGGCGGTTGTCGAGTTCGACGACTTTGCCGGTGAGCATGTCGATGCGGCCCTCCAGGCTGGTCAGGCGCCTATCCACGTTGTTTTCCAAGCTGGTCATCCGGGCGTTGAGAGACGTGTTAAGCCAACTGAGCGTTATGGCGTTCATGAGGATGCCGACCAGCACGGCGAGGGTGGGCAATCCGACCGCGAGATATAGCTGGACGTTACTCATACCGCCGATTTCAGCATAGCGCAACTGAGGCCGGGGACAAGAAACGCCTGTTTACACCTTTTACAAAACTTTTACAAGACCCAAACCACCCCCCACCGCCATGGCTCGTAGGATCAATATAGGGCGAAACACTTAAAAGGAGATTTTTTGGATGGGACCGTTTCAGATTACCGCGACACACGCGCCACGCTACCACGACCAGCATCTGGACATGGATTTCGAGCACAAGACCACACTGTTGGACGCCAAACCGCTGGGGCTGACCCGCAAAGAGTACGACCTGCTGGCGCTGCTGATCCAGAACGCCGGCGAGGTGGTCACCCGCGACACGTTGCTGTTGCGCGTGTGGGGCTACAGCAACCAGATTCGTACACGGACGCTGGACGTCCATATCCGCCGGCTGCGCAAGAAGTTGGGCGAGCACAGCGGCACTTACATCGAGACGATCTTCAGCGTAGGGTACCGGTTTCAGCCTTTTCGGGCACCCCGGCTGGTGCAAAGGGCGCCGCAGATGATGGCCTTGGGGGCGTAGGGCGAATGCCCTTGTGGGGCGGGCCTCCAGGCCGGCGCGGGTTCTCCAGAACCCGCTCTTAGTTTAGAGGCGAGCGCAGTTCACCTCGGCGCGGCTAAAGCCTCGCGGCGGCGCATGGCGCCACCCTACTAACCGGCGTAGAATGGGGATTCCGCATGCCGCAGAGAATCTCCCCCGCACGGTGCGTCTCCGGATCTATCGCCCTGCCCGGCGACAAGTCCATCTCCCACCGCTATGCCATGATCGCTTCCATCGCGGCAGGCGATAGCCGCATTCAGAATTATTCCACGGGCGCCGATTGCCATTCCACCCTGAACGCCATGCGCGCGCTGGGCGTGCCCGTAGAGGAAAGTGGAACCGAGGTGGTAATTCGCGGCCGCGGCCTGGACGGACTGCGCGCGCCAGCCGCGGACCTGGATGCCGCCAACTCGGGTTCCACCATCCGCATGCTCTCCGGTATTTTGGCGGCGCAAACGTTCGCGACGCGCATCGGCGGCGACGAGTCTCTTTCGCGCCGGCCCATGGCACGCATTATCGAGCCGCTTTCCCGGATGGGCGCCTCCATCGCCGCCCGCGAGGGCCGCTTTCCGCAGCTAGAAATTTGTGGCGCGCGCCTGCGGCCCATCGATTACACGCTTCCCGTGCCCAGCGCCCAAGTGAAAACCTGTGTACTGTTCGCCGGCTTGTACGCGGAAGGCGAGACCATGGTGCAGGAGCCGGTGCGCTCCCGAGATCACACCGAGATCGCCCTGCGGGAGTTCGGCGCGGACCTCCGCGTACGCGGAAAAACGATCACGCTGACGGGACGCCCCACGCTCACCGGGCGCGACCTGGTGGTCCCCTCGGACCTTTCTTCGGCGGCGTTCTTTATCGTGGCCGCGGTGCTGCTGCCCGGCTCCCAACTGGCCATACGCGGGGTGGGCTTGAATCCCACGCGGTCCACGCTGCTCGATTTCCTGGTGGGCATGGGCGCGGCCATCCGCATCACGGAAGTCGAGAGCCACAACGGCGAATTAGCCGGCGAATTGGTGGTGACCGGTTCGCGCGTGCGCGGGGGCGTAATCGAAAAGGAGACCACCGCCGCGCTGATCGACGAGATCCCGGTACTGGCGGTGCTGGGCGCGGCCAGCGAAGACGGCCTCATTATCCGGGACGCCGCCGAGCTGCGCATCAAGGAAACCGACCGCATCGCCACCGTGGCTGAGAACCTGCGCCGCATGGGAGTGCGGGCGGAGGAATTGCCGGACGGCCTCGCAATTCCCGGGCGCCAGCATTTCCACGCCGCCGAACTGGACTCCTTCGGCGATCATCGCATCGCCATGGCGTTTGCCATCGCCGCGTTGTGCGCGGATGGCGAATCGGTCATCCACGGCGCGGAGGCGGCATCGGTTTCGTTCCCCAAGTTTTATGAAACGCTGGCGGGAGCGGCGAACTCAGTCTTCCACGAACGACTTTAGCCTGGCGATCGCCCGGTCCCACTGCTCCGAAACGAGGTCGAGATATTCCCGGATCTCATGAATTGGATCCGGATCGAATTCGAACAGGCTCTCACGGCCCGTACGCACGCCGTGTACGATTCCCGCACTCTCCAGCACGCGCAGGTGCTTGGTGACCGCCTGCCGGGTGAGATTGAACCCTTCGGTCAATTGAGAAATCGAATGCGGCTGCCCGTTCGCGAGCCTGGCCACCAGCGCCAGCCGCGTCTGGTCGCCCAGCGCGGCAAAGACGGGTGCATGGGATCGTCGTTGGGCGGCAGTGCGGCTACGTCTCTTGCGTGACATGGCGCTCAATGTTCTTCATCTGCCCGGTCCAACCGCCGTCGTTCCTGCGGAATGCTTCGAGGCGGCGATCGCTCGGAATCTTGTCGAAGCCGGACTCGGTAAGCACCAGCAGCGTGCCGTCGGGGATCTCCTCCAGCCTGAACTCGACCAGCGTGGACACCTCATTCGATGATCTATTTCGGGGCGCCAGGTGAAGGAGAAGAGCCACTCGGGTTCCATGGCCTGCACGACGGCCTCCCACTTGAGATGCTCGTAGCCGGGATAGGTAATCTGGCCGCGCGAAACCTCACCCGGTACAAACGGACCATCCAGCTTCACGCGAAACCACTCGCCGAACTCACGATAATCCGTCAGCGCGCGCCAGACCCGCGAAACCGGCGCTTTGAGTTCGATACGCTTTTCGATGCGGTCGTTCATTTGTGCAACCTCCAGGTTGCATAATAGCGCAGGCGCTCCGGAAAAGCACCCTCCTGGTTGCATGTTGCGGCCGCCTAGATAGCGCCGCTCCGCAGATCCACGATCAACGCATCGAGCGCAATCGACTTCTGAATGTTGCGCCGGATCAACTCCGCCAGATCGTCCACCTTCTTCACCGCCGCGCGGATCCACCCGAACGATACCTTGCGCGCCACGGCTTCCAGCGCGGTCCGCAAATCCTCGTTGCGCACCGGGCCGCCTGATTCGCGCAGCACCAGCACGTCGCGCAGCAGATCGTAGAGCACTTTCAAGTGCGGTTCCAGCTTCTCGCTCTTGCTGCGCCCGATGGCTTCGGAATAGGGCGCCCACTCCCCGAACGGCATCACACCCGCCGCTACCCGCAGCAGCGTGAACATAGCCGCCCGGCGTTTATCGTACGCCTCCAGATCGAGTGAAACCGCCACGCCCGGACTGCCGCCGCTCAACGCCGCGCGCCGCTCCGCATGATCCATCCCGCGCGCGCGCGCGAATTCCAGCGTTTGCTGGGTCGATAGAGGCGCGAACTGAAACGGCACCGCCCGCGAACGGATGGTTGGCAACAGGTCGTAAGCGTTTTCCGCCGTCATGATCAGGATCAGGTACGGCGACGGCTCCTCCAAAGTCTTCAGCAGCGCGTTGGCGGCGTGTTCGCCGGCGCGGTCCACGTGGTCGATCAGGAACACGCGCCGGCTGCCATGGTTGGGCGCCAGCTTGGCCCAATCCCGCAGCAGCCGCGTCTGATCGATGGAGATCTGGCGCAGCGGCCCATCCGGCGGAAACGTCACGAAATCCGGATATGAGGCGAATAGCAGCGGATCCTGGTTGCGTTTGTCCGGCGGCCAGCGCTCACGGCCCGCTACGATTCCGGTATTCTCCGGCAAGCTGAGATCGTCGCGTTCGATTTGTTCGGCATGGCCCAGCAACTGCGCGGCGAGCCGGCGCGCCAGCGTGGCCTTGCCCACGCCTTCCGGCCCCGCGAACAGCAACGTCTGCGCCAGGCGGCCGCGCGCGATCATTTGCTCCAACGCCGCGGTGACGTGCGGGTTTCCCAAAAAGTTTTCAAACATAAGGTTCGACGGCCTTCCGAATTTCGGCCGCTATGGCGTCGATCGAGGCGCAGCCATCGACCACGCGGAAGCGGTGCGGCTCGCGCGCCGCCAGCGCGTGATACGCCTCATAAACCCGCCGATGGAATTCGAGCGACTGCTCGTCCATGCGCGTCTCACTGTGACCCGCGGAGGCGTTGCGCGCGTGCGCCCGCGCCAGGCTGGTTTCGGCGTCGATATCGATGAGCAGCGTCAGGTCCGGAACCAGGCCGCGGCAGGCGATGCGGTCGAGCGTGATCACGGCCTCCGCGCCCAGCCCCCGCCCGCAGCCTTGATAGACCAGCGTCGAATCGGTGAACCGGTCCGAAAGGACGATCTTGCCTGCCGCCAGCGCCGGCATGATCCATTCGTCCACGTTCTGCGCGCGGCAGGCGAAATACAGCAACATCTCGGCGGTCGGCCCGAGTTCCTGATTGGCCGCGTCCAGCAGAATGCGCCGGATCTCGATGCCGATGCGCGTGCCGCCGGGTTCGGCGGTCTCGAGCACCTCGCGTCCGCGCGCGCGCAGGTGCGCGGCGAGCAGCCGCATCTGGGTGGTCTTCCCCGAACCGTCCATGCCTTCGAATGTGAGGAAGAGGCTCCGTTTCCGCATGCGGAAGCTTCATTGTCCTACAGAGCGTCCTACAGAGCCAAGGGGTGACTGCGCGACGGGGTTGCGCAGCACGCCGACGCCCTCGATCTCCACTTCCACTACATCGCCGGGCTGCATGGCCCGCGTGTTGCCGGGCGTGCCGGTATAAATGACGTCGCCCGGAACCAGCGTCACACAGCGGCTGACCCAACTCACGATCGCCGGACCGTCGAACGTCAAATCCGCCGTGGATTGCTTTTGCACGACTTCGCCATTTAACCGCGTTTCGAGCATCAGATTGCCGTAGTCCAGGCCCGTCACGATCGCCGGACCCAGCGGCGCGAACGTGTCCGCGCCTTTCGCGCGCCACCATTGCAGGTCCTTGTGCGGGCCGTTCTGCCAGTCGCGCTCGCTCACGTCGTTGCCGCAGGTAACGCCGAAGATCGACGCGTCCGGGCCGATCACGATGACCAGTTCGCCTTCGAAATGCACATTCGCGGCGTCCGGCGGGATGACGATCGGGTCGCCCGGATGCTGCAACGCGCTCACCGGCTTGTAGAACATCTCGGGACGTTCCGGCGCCTGCCGGTCGCCGAGGTGGCTCTTGTAATTGCGGCCCACCGCAAGGATCTTCGACGGCTCGCACGGGTACAGCAGCTTCACTTCGCCGATCGGATGCGCGACGCCGGTGGGCTCGTGTGCGTCGAACAGGCCCCCGCGGATTTCGGTGATCGTCGCGCCATCGAGAATGCCGTACCCCGTCGCGGCGTCCTTCCGGTATCGAACGTATTTAGTCAATGCTTTATCCTCGCTTTAAGCCGGTATTAGCCGCCGCTGATGGCGGGAACGATGCCGATGTCGGCGTCATCGGGTAATGGCGTCGCCAGCCCGCCCGAATACCGGACATTTTCGTTCCCCACAAACAGGTTGATGTGTTCCCGGATCTGCCCTTGCTCCGTCGCCATGCGGTCGCGGATACCGGGGTAGAGCGCCCACAGGGCTTCCAATGCATCCCCCAGCGTGGCAGGGGATTGTCCGCCGACGGGGCCAATCTCCACGCGGGATAACCCGCCCGTAAAGGGGCGCAGCGGGCCCGGCATATGATATATGACGGACATCAGCGGCGCCTCCCGCGAGGTTCTCCGATCACCGCGTGTTTCACGGAAACCACCGCCGGCAACCCATCGAGAATCTTTTTCCAGGTTTTGCCTTCGTCGATAGAGCCGTAGAGAATCCCGCTGCGGCCGCCGAAGTAGATACCCGCCGGGTCGAGCGAGTCGGCTGTCATGGCGTCGCGCAGGACCGTTTCGTAGACCCCTTTTTGGGGCAGGCCGCGCGTCAGCGCTTCCCACGACGCGCCGGCGTTGCGCGTGCGATAGACACGCAGCCGGCCGTCCGGCGTGCAGCGGAATCCGTCGGACTCGACCGGCAGGATGTACACGCAGTCCGGATCGCGCGGATGCATCACCATGGCGAAACCGAAATCGGAAGGCACGCCGCGGGCGATATCCTGCCAGGTTTCCGCGCCATCGTCGGAGCGATACAGTCCCCAGTGGTTCTGCAGAAAAAGGCGTTCGGGACGCGCGGGGTGCGTGGCGATCTTATGCACGCATTGCCCGAACTCCGGGTATTTTTCCGGCATGAAGACGACCCGGATGCCGCGGTTCGCGGCGCGCCAGGAGACTCCGGCGTCATCGGTGACATAAACGCCGCCGGCCGAGATTGCCACATACATCCGGCGGGGGTTGGCCGGATCGGTTACGATCGTGTGCAAGGTGAGCCCGCCGTTGCCGGGCGTCCAGCGGGCGCGATGCGGATGATCGAACAAGCCGCGATTCAGCGACCAGCTTTCACCGGCATCGCGCGACTCGAACAGGGCGGCCGGCTCAACCCCGCAATACAAAGCGTCCGGCTCTTCGGGACGGCCCAGGCAAACCTGCCAGATATTCTTGAGCGCCGCGCCGGAATCCGCCGGAAACTTTAGGTTGGCCTCCAGGGGATTTGTCCACGTCTTTCCGAAATCGTCGCTGGAGCGCAAGATGGTGCCCCAGATCGCGCTTTGCGTGGATGCCCACAGGCGATGCCGGCCGCGGCGGCCGTCGTAAGCCATGGCATATACGGCCTGCCCGTGAAAGTAAGGGCCGCCCACGTCCCAGCGGGCACGCGCGGCGGTGGAGCGCAGCAGGAAAGCGCCCTTTGCGGTCCCGACCATCAACAGAATATCGGCGTTCTTCACGGCTATGTGCCGCATACTGCGCAGGACGGTGGTGGAAAATCCCTTTGGATCGACGGGCATGGTGGGTCCCGTCATGGCGGCGGATTGGACAGCCTCCAGCGCCGCCAGCACTTCACCGGCGCGCTGGTACCGCTGCGCAGGCTCCTTGGCCAGGCAGCGCTGAATGACCGCGCACAGGCCGCGCGGAATCCAGGACGGCAACGCCGGCGGCAGTTCGTGGGTGATGGCCGAGCTGACTTCGAAAGTGGTTCGTCCGCGAAACGGCAGTTGCCCGGCGGCGGCTTCATACAGCACCACGCCGAGCGCCCACAGGTCGCTGCGCTCGTCCGCCGCCGCTCCGCGCAATAATTCCGGCGCCATGTAGGGCAAGGTGCCCACGATGCGGGAGTCGCTGTCGAGAGGCCCGAGCGTGCGGGTGGCTTCGCCGGGCGCGCCGGTGTACAGGCGCCTGGCGAGGCCGAAGTCCAGCACCTTCGCCCGGCCGTCCGGAGCGACCACGACGTTGGAACTCTTCAGGTCGCGATGCACGGTTGAGCGGCCGTGGGAATGGGCCAGCGCGCCGGCGATCTGAACGCCGTAGCGCAGGACCGACTCGCAGGGCAGCGCTCCGCCGGCAATCGGCTCGCCGAGGGACTTACCTTCCACGAATTCCATCACGATGTAGAGTTCGCCGCAGACCTCGCCCACTTCGTGGACCGTGCAGATGTTGGGGTGGCTGAGAGCCGAAGAGGCCCTGGCCTCGTGCAGCAGGAACTCTCGGGCGGAAGTGTCGGCCGTGGCGCGTTCGGACACAACTTTGATGGCCACGTCGCGCTGCAGAACCTCATCGCGCGCGCGGTACACTACGCCCACGCCTTCTCCGATCTTGGAGAGGATGCGATAGTGGCCGAGCAACTGGTCGATCATGCGTCGCGCGTCTCACTACTGAGCCTCGCACAAAATAGAGTCCGCTTGTTTAAGGGTCCTCTATAATTGGTCACTCTGTACGAATTGGAGGGCAGCCGGCGAAGGATCGTGAGGCCGCCTTCTTTACGCGCCGCTTTAAACAACTCGTGTTCCCCGGTCAACTCGCGCATCGTGACGGTGGCCGGGCCTTGTAATAAGAGTTTCAGCGTAATCGCTTGTGCCTACGCACAAGAGTGGGAGACTCGCCGCCTTTCTCTCACGACGTTACCAGCGCCTTCAAATTCCGCCCGCAGATACCGCTCGCCTCCAGTTTGTCCCCCCGCGGCCCCGTCCAGTGCGTCTCCAGGCTGATCCAACCTTTGTAACCATCCTCCGCCAACGCCCGGATCTGGCCCTTCCAATCGATGCCGCCTTCGCCCAGCGCACACCACACGGGCCGGTCGTCCTCCACGCGGCAATCCTTAGCGTGCACGTGCGCGATGCGCCCCATGGGCAGCCGCCGGTAGCCGTCCGGATAAGGCGTCTCGCCGGAAACGTAGGCGTTAGCCGGGTCCCAAACCACCTGCAGATTCGAGTGCGCCACGGCCTCCAGCATGCGCGCCGTCTCCGCGCCCGTGGCGATGTTGCAGGCATGCTCATTTTCGAGTCCAATAATTCGCCCGTGCAGCGCGGCCTGCCCGGCAAGTTGCTCCAGGGCGCACGCGACGGGTTCGAAGCATGCCTCCGGCCGCACCGAGCGCCAATACGAGAACACGCGAATGATGCGCGCGCCGGTCCGCTCCGCGATTTCGAGCGCGCGGTCCGCCAAGCGCGGCTGATCGGCGTGGGTGTGTGCGGCCGCGAATACGTCCTGCTGGAAACGCGCGTCGACCTCGGGCGCATCCGGCAGGACGCACTTCAGTAAGGGCGACGCGATCGAAACGATTTCCAGGCCCTGCCGCGCCACAATTGCGCGGGCGCGGTCCAATTCCGCATCCGTCAGGTCGATGACGTTTCTCCCGAAGACCATGCGCAGTTCGGCTCCCGTCATGCCAATCTCCGCCATGGAGCGCACCGCAACTTCGATATCCTGCGAAAACTCGTCCGTGATGGCCGCAATGCGAAATAGTTGTGCCACGCTCTCCTAACTCCGCATGCGCAGCAGCAAATACAGACCCGTAAGCGCAAACAGCGCGTCCGGCGACCAAGCCGCGATGGCCGGCGGCAATTGGTTCACATCCCCGATCTTTTCAAACAGCAGCCCGATGCCCCAATACGTGATCGCAATCCCGATGCTCACCCCGATTCCCGCCATGGCCCCGCGATTACCCACCAGGAACGCGAACGGGACCGCAATCATCGCCATGATCAACACGAACAGAGGCGACGCGAATTTCTGGTAGAATTGCACGCGCAGCTTCACCGTGTTGAATCCGCTCTGCTGCAGATCGCGGATGTAACTGTCCAGCTCCCTGAAGTTCATCTGCGAATCCTGCTTCACTTCTTTCAGAAAATAGCTGGGTGGCTCGTTCAGCTCCGCGAACGTCTGTACCTGGAATGCCGTCAACGGTATGCTCCGATTGCCGTGAAACTCGCGCCGCCAGCCGTTTTCGAATACCCAAGTCTGCAGCGATGCCTGCCAGTGCGCGCGCTCGGCGGATATCTGCCGCACCAACTGGTAAGTGTTAGGCTCCAGTTCATAGACGATTACGCCGCCCATGACGTTCTCATCCTTGTCGAAGAGCTTGTAGTAGTAGATGCGCGGTCCTTTGCCGAAAATCCACTTACGCTGCGGACTCAGATAAGTCTGCACCGCGCGGCCCTTGATCTCGTTGCGCAGCGCGTCCTGCCTGCGGTTGGCTTCCGGCACATAGTAGTAATCGAAGGCGAACAAGCCGCCGCTCAGGAAAGTGCTGGCCACCAGGATGGGAATCGCCAGACGGTGCAGGCTGACGCCGCAAGCCTTGAACGCGATCACTTCGTTATGCTTGGTCAGTACGCCGAACGTCACCAGCACGCCCACCAGCACGCTGATCGGCAGCGTCTTATAGATCAACTGAGGCGTCAGGAAGAAGTGATATGTAAAGACCTTCGCCAGTGGAATGTTGTTCCCCACGATATCGCCCAGCAACTCGAAAAAGTTGTAAATCTGGATCATCGATACGAAGCTGGCCAACAACACCGTCAAATAGAACACGAAGTTGGTCAGAATGTAGGTGTCTACAATCTGGGGCAGCAGCGGCCAGCGAAAAGACCTGGTGCGCGTGGCCTGCCCGCGTTCCGGCTCGAAACGCCCACGCAAGCGGTTCCACGCGCCGCCGAATGCGTCTTTCAGCGCGCCCACCAAATCGCGTCCGCCGGGTGTTTCCATGCGCGCCACGGCGATCAGCCCGGCCACCAGGAACGCCGCATTCGGCAGCCACAGCGCGATTTCCACCCGCAGAGTCCCGACGCGCGCCAGTCTCACCAGCGTGATGAACGCCAGATAATAGCAGAGGAAGGCCAGAAGAACGGCGATGACGTATCCGCCGGACTTGCCCCCCTTGCGCGAAGACACGCCCAACGGAATACCCACCAGCGCCAGCACCAGACAGGCTATCGGCAGCGCCAGACGCCGATGCAGCTCGATGCGCGCTTCCACCCAGTCCGGACCCGTGGCCGAGTAGCGCCGCAACTCGCGCGTGTTCATCTCGCTGAATGGCCGCCGCGCGCCCGGCACCGGAGGCGCCGCATACAACGCCTGCGCCACCACCGGCGAAAAGCTGTCGTAGCCCTTCAGGTCCTTTCCCATCTCGTGATTGCCGGCGTTCCGCATGGAAAGCTGCAGCCGGTTGTGGTCCGGATCCGGCACCGCGATGGCTTCCTGCGCCACCGTAATCAGCGGACCCTCGGCCTTGTCGCCCATGCCGCTGGTGCGCTGCTCCGGAGGCGTCAGATCCGCCAGAAAAACGTTACGCCAAACCACCACCGCGCCGGGCGTCACGTCTCCTACATACAGAATCGTATTGGGGAAATCCTCGTCGAATACCCGGGGTTCGATATCGGCGCTGACCTGCGAAGCGGACAGCTTGTCCATAACGTCTTTGCTCACGCGGATCGAAAGGGGCGTCAGCCGCAGCGTCATCGCGCCGGCCACCAGCATGGCGATGAATGCGAACAGCATCACCGGCAACACCACCTTGCGGCTGCTGCTGCCGGCCGCCCGCATGGCCGTGATCTCGCCGTCGGTCGCCAGCCGCCCTAATCCCACCAGGATGCCCACCAGCGTGCCGAACGGAATGGTCAGCGGCAGCAGCGGCGGCAGCGACAGCGCAAACAGATATAGCACCGTTTCCGGCCGCGGCGAGCTGCGCACCAGCACTTCGAACAGCCTGCCGACCACCTGCAGGAAGATAATCGACGTTGCCAGAGCCATGCCTATCAGCGAACTCGAGATGATCTCGCGGAATATGTAACGGCCCAGGATACGCATGCGATTACGGGCGGCTGGCCTCGGCGCGCAACTCCGGCGCCGGCACAATGGGGAGCTTCGGCAATTCTTCGTCCAGCGGATGCAGTTCCACGTCGTCGATAAGTACCGAGGGCGCGATCGCGCAGCTCGCCGCCACATAGTTCGCGCCGCCGATTAAAGCAAACGGCGCCTGATTATTCAGGAATTCGAACACATTATTATCGTCGCCCGCCGCCAGGATATCTTTCAGCGACCGCGCGTTCATCCCCCGGAACCGCAGGCCGCGCACCAGTTCCTCCCGCCCATCCGGATACACTTTGTACACCAGCACCGGCGCGCTCACCGGGTGGCCGCCCCCCTGCGCGGAATTGCTCAGCAGCCGCCGCACTTCATCGACCGAAGCGGACGACGGAAAATCCATCCTGCGTACGATCATGCCATACGGCTTGTTGCGCTGTGCGCACATTTCGATGAGTTTCTTCTTCAGCTCGGCAACCGGCACGGTTTGGGTAGCGCGCACAAAAAGATTGCCCATGGCCGCGCCGTTGGCGCCATAATTGCCCGGCAGGCGCGCACTTCCATTCGAGCCGGCAAACCCCTGCACCGGCTGCCGCGTGAGCAGGAAAGTCTTCAGCACTCCCTTCTCCACCAGCGCCAGCGGCCGGGGCGCCACGCCTTCGCGATCCACTTCGTAGCTGCCGAAAAGCGGACGCCCCTGCCATTCCTTCTGCGTGGGATCGTCCACCACGTCGAACCACTCGGGCAGGATCCGCGCGCCTTGGCGGCCCTCCAACTCGCTCGGCTGCACGGATCCGTTGCGTCCCGGCTCCATCACCGGCCGGCGGACCGGAGCCAGGTTCCCCCCCAGAACTTCGGCGAAGAGTTGCGCGCCGGCCGTGCCTTCAAACAGCACGGGACCGGAATAGTCCTCGCCCTTGGGAGCGCCGGCCCGCGCCGCCAGGCTCGCCGCCAACGCCGCCACGCCGCGGCGCATCGCGGGATCGGCCGGCATGCGATCGAAATCCAGCGTCTGAAAAACCGCCGCGTCGTGCAGCACCATTCCGTCCGGCGCCTGCGCTTCCGCCCGCGCCAGCACATAAATCATATTGTCCGGGATGCGCACTTCCGTGCCTTCCGAGTTCAGGTAGTAGTGCGCGGTTTGGACCGCGCTCAGTTCCACGCTCGAGGTTTTCACCGCCGGATACGCGGCGAAGACGCCCGAAAGCTCCCGCACGCGCGCGCTCCAGGCGTCTTCATCGAGCGATACGCGCCGGATCTCCAATATCTTTTTCAAAGGCTCGGCTTTGGCAAAATCGTCCAGTGGCTGGTTCACGGCCACGTTTTTCAGCGCGGCCCGCTTCCGCGAGATCGCCTCTACCGCCGATTTGTACGCGCTGTCGGTAGCCAGCCACAGGAAGCGCCGCAGCACCGGGTACGAGCTTTCGAGCGGGAACCGCTCGATATCGTAGTGCGTCCCGAAGTGGTAGCCGCTGCCCGCATAATCGGTATTGTCGAATTTGTAGTCGCCTACCCGCACCTTGATCTCCGGAATCCGAAACCGGTCGTGCCGTACGGAAACGAGGCCGCCGAGGCTGGCGGAAACTTCGAAGCTATCTCCATCCTCAATGGTGTACTCGATAAAATACGGCGCTTCCAGGGTCAGCACCTTTAAGCCGCGCGACCGGCTCATCTCATCGCGCATGGCCCGCAGTACGACGTCGTCAGTCGGTTGCGCGAGCGTGATGGTGGTTACGAGTAACAGCACTAGCCCGACCGTCGCGGCTGAGCGGGCGAGGGGGTGAGCGGGCGAGCGGGCGAGTCTGAAGCGGGGAGCGATCAGTTGCGTCGACGCTGAGCGGGAGAGCGGGGGAGCGGAAGATGGGGCGATGCCTCCACTCCGGAGTCGCCCGCTCGCCCCCGCGCCCACTCGCCCGCTCAGCCTCGAACCCATGGAGCGCCGCCCTCTCACTGCCCCTCCAACGGGAACGGCAGCAACGGCGGCCTGTCCTGGGACTTGTTTTTCTTTTCAATCTCGATTTCGGAAACCAGAATGGCCGGCGAAACGGCCGAAACCGGCACGCTCCCCGATTCCGCGCCGCAATAGCCGTTGAACACCTGCGGCCGGTCCGACGTCGCCACGATCTTCGCAAAGCTGGCCAGCGGCGTGCCCACGATGTCCGCTCCCCGAATCAACTCGTCGGACCGCCCGTCCGGATATACCTTGTAAACAATGATTGGGATCACCTTGAAGGCCTGCAATCCTAGCCGCGCCGTGTTCGTGAATCCGCCGGTCACATCCTTGAAATAAAGGCCGTATGGTTTGTTCTGGCGCTTGATTTCTTCCACCAGCATTTCCCGCAGGCGGGCCTCGGGAACGGCGCGCGACGATTCCACCAACAGGTTCGACTGCCGCGAGACCACTTCCAGGCCCGGCTGCCGCCGGCCGTGGCCATTTGACTGGTCGAATCCCTGGATCGGCGACCGGGACATCAGAAACGCCTTCAGCACCCCATTCTCCACCACCGTAACCGGGCGCGCGGCGATGCCTTCGTCGTCGTAGGCATAGGAACCGTTCAGTTCCACGTTGCCGATTTTCTTGCGCGTTGGATCGAACACCACCGACAGAAAATCCGGCAGCACTTTGCCGCCCACGCTTTTGGTGAACGTCTGCCCTTCTTCCTCGTCTTTCTGGCGATGCCCTTCCACGCGGTGCCCGAAAATCTCGTGAAAGAAAACGCCCGCCGCGCGGCCCGAAAAAATGGCTGGGCCGGCGAACGGCTCGGCCTCCGGCGCCACCAGCAGCGCCTCCAAGTCCTTGGCCACGCGCTCCGCGGCGGCGGCGATAACGTCGTCGCGCGGCAAGCCTGCCGGATCGGTGGCTTCGAACGTCTCGGCGGTGGATAGATCCGTGCCATCCATGGCTTTGGCCTGCGCGCTCACCACCACCCGCGCAAATCCTCGCCCGTACCGCAGCCGGCTTCCTTCGCTGCTCGCAAAATATTTCGTTTCGTCCTGGTACGTTACCGTTACGCTGGAGGTCAGGATAGCCTGGTAATCGCTGAATTTCTCGGACAGCTTGCGCACACGCGCGGCCCACTCGATAGCCGGAAAGCGCCCGTGCGGAACCGTCTCCAGCCGCACCACCGGCTCCTCGCGCGAGAAATCGCTGGATGCGTCTTGCTCCGCTACCTTGACCTCGGCATTCGTGCGGATCTTGATCAGCCGCTCGGCCGCCAGCCGGTAAGCGCGGTCCGTTTCGAGCCAAATGCGGCGCTTGATGGATGCCGGCTGATCCTCAAAGGTGACCGGCGCGCCAGAGGTGAATTGGGTCCGTTCGCCCCGCACCCGATGGTAATTGTCCAGCTTCGGCGATCCCACCCGCACGCACACATCCAATCGCCTGCTCTTGCCGTGACTGTTGCCGCTAATGGCGCCAAGCGTCGCCGATACGCCGTGAAAATCCTCCTCGGTGACCTCATAGGAAAGGAAATAGGGCGCCGGATCGGCCTTGGCTTTGAGCGTCGAGAAGTTGCGATCCAACTCTTCGCCCATCGTATCCAAAAGCACGGAAGACTGCGCTGAGGCGGTCGCCGCAACGCAGACAAAAAGAAGCCCTAAGGCATGACTGGCCACGAGAACATCAGGATAGCATGCGTCCGCAGGCGCCTTGCGCACTCCTCCTCACAGCCGGTTTCCTCCCGGCGTCCGGCTCGCGTTCGCAGAATTTACCGCGGTTAACCGGGCGCCGCTCCTTGACCATGAGGCAACAATCGTGGTATATCTAGCGCCAAGGTATCTGGTCGAATAATCATAGGAGGGAATGTTGCGACAATTTCAAGTGGAGCGCGCCTGTGAGCCTTGCGCGCCCCATTTCCGTAAGCGTTCCCATGGCTTTCGCCGGTTGTGCGCCAGTGCGTCATTAGTGCTGGGACTGCTGCCCGCCCTCCGCGCCGCCAGTCCGGTAATCATCCAAATCAAATCTCAACCGGCCGCTACCTTCGCGGCTGGTTTCAGCGGTTTCAATACGGCGCAACCGCGCGACGGCGTGGAATACTACGACCCTAATTTCATCGACGCGGCGCTCCCGCTAAAAGGCGGATTGCTGCGGTATCCGGGTGGCACGGTCTCCCTCGATTTCGACTGGAACCCGCTGGACACCCCCTGGGGCGGACACACGAATGTAAACTGGATGAACTCTTTACTCGACGGCAGTCCGCCGCTGGTCGGCGGAGAAGCGGCGGGTATCTTGCCTATCGCTCAGCAGCTCACGCAGGCAAAGGGAGGCGCCAACTTTTCCGATTACGCCGCGTTCGCCAACACGCTGAAAGCCAACACCATCCTCTGCTTCAATAGTTACACGGATCACAACTCCGGCAGCGCCACCCAAATGGTTCTGGCTGCGCAAAACTACGGTTTGAATGTGGTGGAATGGGAGCTCGGCAACGAAGCGTATCTCTATCCGGCGATGTACCCAACCGCCTCGTCTTACGCCGCGGCGTCTAATTCCTACTACAACGACATCGTCTTCGCCGCTCCCACCGCCACGGTCGGCTTGTTCGCGGGCGGGTGGTATCCGGGGACCCAGGGCTGCGGAGCAAAGGCCGCGCTCCCGCAGGCCTGTTTCCCGACCTGGGATCAAGGGTTGTCTTCCACCCCGCAGTATTGGAATGCGATATCGGACCATATTTATCCGATTGTCGGGGCTGCCACCGCCAAGTACACTATGTCTGTCTTGAGCGGCGTCCTGGCCCACGGCAGTTCCGATTACGTCAATTCGTACTTAGTTCCCTTGGCCGCCCCTGGCACTCCGATTTTCATTACCGAGTTCAACTGCTGCACCACACCCACCAACCCGTTCCTGAGCTACCTGTACAACGGTATCTTTCTGGCCGAATATATCGCGCGGCTGTCCGCGGTCCCGAATGTGAAGGGAGTCGCCATAAACTCACTGTATACCGATAACTCTGGCGATCCGACAACCGACTATCATGGGATCATCCAGTCGGTCAACGACTTCGAGAGCTACCTGCTCAATGACGTTTACCCGTCTTCCACTAATACCGCCAATAACCCCAATACGAAGTACGTGTTCTACATGTCGGCGCCGGGACTGGCAATGGAAGTCGCGAACGAAGCCATCAATAGCGGGACGCGCATGTGGCCCACCACCGTTTCCGGCGGGCCTACGGTCAACATCACGGGCTTTGACGGCAATCCGGTGCCCGCCATTTATGCGCAGATGTACTTGGGGAGTGACGGCAAGCACTACCTTCTGGTCACCAACAAGTCCGCCCAGTCTGAATTGGTTACGGTCGAACTCAACGGCGTCCCCGTCACGGGTCCGTTCACCCTGACCTATGTCGCGAATTCAAGCCCAACGGCGGCCAACACCGCGCAAGATCAACTGAACGTCCAGATCCAGCATAGGACGACCCCCAGCAACCCCATGCAACTGGCCGGATACAGCGTGACCACCGTCATGTGGTAGCTTTGTGGGGCAGGTTGGCAACCTGCAGGCCGATTGCCAATCGGCCTTGGCGAGCGTAGCGCGCCTCTCAAGCCGACCGGGTCCGGCGTAAAATAGGGATGGCATGAATCTTGACGACTACAGGGTGGTCTTGTATCGGAACCAGCCGGAGGGCTGGGTTGCGGAGGTTCCCGCGATTCGCGGTTCGATATGATTGCCGAAGAATACGGCGAGAAAGGGCTCTCGCTGCCGGCGGACAGCACCGCGATTGTGAATGCCTAGCGCCCGCCCTGAGGAGTTCCGCCGCGCCGCCGCAGGGCTTTTTTTGAAACGGTGCCCTCAGCATCGTCTGCGTGCCCCGGCTTGCTAGGAGGGTAATCTGCGCATAGGAATCCACACCTCCATAGCGGCCTCTCTCGAAACCGCGGCTTTGACAGCATCCGGGTTGGGCGCCAACACGTTCCAGATATTCTCCACCAGCCCCCGAATGTGGCGCGCGTCGCAGCCCGGCCCCGATCAAATCCGGCTATTGCGGCGCGCCCGCGAGCGCCTCGATTTATATCCGCTCGCCATTCATGCGAGCTATCTGGTAAACCTGGCGTCGTGCGATCCGGCGATTCGCACCCGGTCGATTGCTTCTTTCCGCGGCGAACTGCAGCGCGCCGCGGCCATAGGCGCCGAATACCTCGTCCTGCATCCGGGCAGCCACAAGGGCCAGTCGCTGGAGGAAGGCATCGCCGCGTTCGCGCTGGGTTTGCGCGATGCCGCCGTGGGCGCCGCGCGCAATGGAGTGACCGTGTTGTTGGAGAATACCGCGGGCTGTGGAGCGCAAATGGGAGGCCGCTTCGAAGAGTTGCGCGCCATCCGCGAAGGCGTCGCCGGACTGGCGGATGTGCCGATAGGTTATTGTCTGGACACGTGCCATCTGCTGGCAGCCGGCCACGACATATCTACCGACGGCGGTTTGCGCGAGACTATCCAACAGGCCGGCCGTGTGTTGGGAATGGACAACGTGAAGCTGATGCATGCCAACGATTCCAAAACACCCCTTGGCTCGCACCTTGACCGGCATGCGAACATTGGAGAAGGATATATCGGGAAGGCCGGATTCCGCCGCATCCTGGCGCACCCGACGCTGCGCGCGAAGCCGTTCATCCTGGAAACTCCGGTGGCGCATGATGGCGACGACCGCCGTAATCTGGAAAACTTAAAGAAGCTATGCCCGAGAAGCCGTACGACCACAACCAGATCGAGTTGAAATGGCACGCGCGGTGGCAGGACGCCACCTTCTACAGGGCCGAGGAGAATTCCGCGCGGCCCAAATACTATGTGCTCGAGATGCTGCCCTATCCCAGCGGCACGCTGCACATCGGCCACATTCGCAATTACGCGATCGGCGACGCGCTGGCGCGCTATAAGTGGATGCGCGGCTTCAACGTGCTGCACCCCATGGGTTGGGACGCCTTCGGCCTGCCCGCCGAAAATGCCGCCATCGCCAATAAGCGCCATCCGCGCGAGTGGACGCTGCAGAACATCGCCGCCATGAAGAAGACCCACCGGCGCTTCGCCTTCAGCTACGACTGGGACCGCGAGGTTTCCACCTGCGAGCCGGAATACTATCGCTGGAACCAGTGGTTCTTTCTCAAAATGCTGGAACGCGGCACGGCGTATCGCAAAAAGGCGCTGGTCAACTGGTGCCCGAAATGCTGCACCGTCCTGGCCAACGAACAGGTGGTCGCCGGCTGCTGCTGGCGTCACGAAGATACGCCCGTCGAGCAGCGCGCGCTCGAACAGTGGTTCCTGCGCATCACGGATTATGCGGACGAGTTGCTGCGCGATATCGAGACCCTTGAAGGCGGCTGGCCCGAACGCGTGCTCACCATGCAGCGCAACTGGATCGGCCGTTCCGAAGGCACTGAAGCCGATTTCCTGCTTGAAGGCACGGACGCGCCCATTCGCGTCTTCACCACGCGCGTGGACACCATCTTCGGCGCCACCTGCGTGATCCTGGCGCCGGAACATCCACTCGTGTCCCTGTTGCTCGATGGCGAAGGCCAGGCGCGCGCCAAGGCCATGGTAGACGCGCGCGCCAACGCCGGCCCCGGCGATATCGTGAAGGAAGGCTTCTTCACCGGGCATTACGCCATCAATCCGTTTAGCGGCGAAAAGGCGCCCGTGTGGATCGGCAACTTCGTCCTAATGGGCTACGGCACCGGCGCCATCATGGCCGTGCCGGCGCACGACGAGCGCGATTTCGAATTCTGCACCAAGTATGGAATCCCCGTTCGGCCAGTCATCCGGCCCGTGGATGGCGAACTGGCAAGGCTGGATGAAATGAAAACCGCTTTTGCGGACGATGGCGTGGTGGAGAATTCCGGCGAGTGGTCCGGTCTGCCCAGCGCGGAGGCCCGCCGCCGCATGAACGCGAAAGCCGAAGCGGAGGGTTTCGGCAAGGCAGCGGTCACGTTTCGCATCAAGGACTGGGGCATCTCGCGGCAACGCTACTGGGGCACGCCGATTCCGGTAATCCATTGCGCAGTTTGCGGCGTGGTTCCCGTGCCGGAGAGCGAGTTGCCCGTAGTGCTGCCGCTCAACGTGCAGTTCACCGGCACGGGCCGCTCGCCGCTCGAAGAAGTGCCCGAGTTTGTCAACGTGAAATGTCCGCGATGCGGCGCTCCGGCGCGCCGCGAGACCGATACGATGGACACCTTCGTGGATTCGTCCTGGTATTTCTACCGTTACTGCGACCCGCACAACAATGGCATGCCGTTCGATCCCGCGAAGATCGCCTACTGGTTCGAGATCGATCAATACATCGGCGGCGTGGAGCACGCCATCCTGCACCTGATCTATTCGCGCTTCTTCACCAAGATGATGCGCGACATCGGCTTGGTGAAGAACTCCGAGCCCGTGAAGCGGCTCTTCACCCAGGGCATGGTGATCGCTGAGGGCGCCAAGATGTCCAAATCGAAAAACAACGTAGTGGCCGCCGACGGGCTCGCCGATCGCTACGGCGCCGATACCGCGCGCCTGTTCATCCTCTTCGCCGGCCCGCCCGAAAAGGAAGTCGATTGGCGCGACGAGCGCGCCGAAGGGATTTACCGCTTCCTCGGCCGCGTATACCGCTTCGCCACGCGCAATCTGGAACGGGCCCGTGCCGGCGGCCATGACGGCACGCCTGAAGCCGACCGCAAAATCGTGCGCAAGCTGCACCAGACTGTCCGAAAGATCACCGAAGATTTCGAATCCAGATGGCATTTCAATACGTCCATCTCCGGTATCATGGAGCTGGTCAACGACCTGTACGCCGAGGAACCGCGGCTCTCGGGCTCGACCGTGGCTGAAGCATTGGAGAAGCTCACGCTGCTATTGGGACCGTTCGCCCCTTACCTCGCCCAGGAGATTTGGGAGGAGTTGGGCCATGCGGGCCCCGTCTTCCGCGAGGCATGGCCGGCCTACGATCCCGAACTCGCCAAGGAGGATCTGGCCGAAATCGTCGTGCAGGTGAACGGCAAGCTTCGCAGTCACATTTACGTGCCCCTAGGAACGCCGGATGACGTGCTCAAGGGGCGCGTCCTGGAGGACCCCAAGATCCTCCCATATCTCGCGGGCAAGCGGATTGTGAAAGTGATCGCGGTGCCCGGCCGGCTGGTCAATATTGTCGTGGCGGGAGGGAGTGCTTGAGGATTCACCGTGCCATCGCGCCGGAGGTGCTGGCGCTGTCTCGCGCCTCGCGGCTCGCGCGCGAAACGGTGGATGCGCTGGCGAACTGTGCGTGTCTCGAATCGGTGACGCGCGCCAGAGTGGATAAGAAACGCAACGTCAAGCGGGAGGAACGCGACGCGCTGCAGATCGAAGCGGCCACCATCGGCGACCGCGAGTGGTTCTCCTGGCCCGGACGCGACGATGCTTTTGTGGAGAATCCAGTCACACGATGGGCTTCGGCCTCATGAACACGGGGCAGTTAACCTCAAATCTGAAGACTGTTTTCCTGGATGGCTTTGCCAGGCGGAACTTCCATGGCGACGCTACGTTCCAATCGCGGCCGGCAATGCAGGTCGACTACTCGAGGCCACGGAGATCCCCATGGATTTCGACATCCGCTCCGCGCGCACCGAGGTGGTTTACGCTCCCATGTATCTGGGCGACCGGCGCGTGGCGCTGCCGCAAACGGCCACGACCGTGGTAGAGCATCCCACGGCCGCCACCGGCATCAATCGGGTCGGGTTCAGCCATTGCCGCCCGTACTCCAACACCAGCTCGATACGGTTCGACGACGCGGCGCCCACGCCCACGCCTGTTCGCAACGCGCAGCCGCCGATTCCAGCCGGTTTGTCGCTGCTCATGCGGGTCGCTACGCCCCTCTCGGAACGGTCCACCGTCGGGGACCGTTTCACGCTCGTCATGGAAGCGGACGCACGCAGCCACGGTGACACAATTATCGGCAAGGGGGCGCAGGTGCAGGGGCGTGTGCGATGGATCGAAACCACTACGTGTCCCGCACGGTGCCTGGCGGGGGCTATCGAACCCCTATCGGTCACAGCCTTCCGGCGGAACCAGCCGTCCCGTGTATGCCAGCCTGCAGCACGTGGCTCCGGAATCGAAAGTCAGGCTCAGTGTGTCGAAGGTCACCGAAACCCTGACCGTACTGCCTTCCGGACTGCGGACGCTGGCCACCTTTGTGCTGACACCAGACCTGACCACACCGCCCGACTTGCTGATGACCTGGCTCACCGAGAGGCCGCATTACCCATGACCTCCGCCTTCCGCCTTCCGGCTCCTGGCTTCCGCTCTAGCGCGTCCACAAACGCCTGGACATCGAGGGCCTCCACCCCCGGCGCCACCCCGCGGCTGGGCCCCGCTGTGGCAGATGCGCGATGCACCACAGTCATCCGCACGGGACCATGCTTGCCCATCGCGTGGCGCAGAGACTCCATGGGTTCCGCCATGCGAGGCATGACGGTCTTGGACGCCTTGCATTCCGCCATCCACAGCCCTCCGTCGCTGGCCGGAAAGAGGAAATCCACTTCCAGCCCCTGTTGATCGCGAAAATGGTACAGTTCCTTGCGGCGGCCCCGGTTCACCTGGCTCTTCAGGATCTCCGCAGCCACGTAGCCTTCGAACAATGCGCCCAGAAAGGGCGACCGGTCCAACTCGGCTTGGGTGGAGATTCCTAGCAGGTAGCAAGCCAGTCCCGAATCCCCTAGATACACCTTCGGGGACTTGATCAGGCGTTTGCCGAAGTTCTCGAAATAGGACGGCACGAGCATAATCTGCCCCGTGATCTCCAGAACGTGCAACCAGTCGCCGATCGTGGGAACCGAGACGCCCAGGGGAGCAGCCAGGTCGGTTTTGTTCAAGATCTGGCCGTGACGGCTTGCCAAAAGCGCGAGAAACCGGCGAAAAGTCGCCAAGTCGCGGACATTGACGACCGCGCGCACGTCGCGCTCCAGGTAGGTTTGGATATAGGAACTGAACCACAATCCACGCCCGGCCGGGCGCGCCAGTACTTCCGGATAGCCGCCGTGCAGCAGGCTGACACGGTCCGTCTCGCCCAAGCTGAAGGGCAGCAGTTGCAAAATGGCGGCGCGCCCCGCCATCGACTCGCTCACCCCCTGCATCAGAGGAGCTTCCTGGGAGCCGGTAAACAGCCACTGGCCCGTAGCGCGCGGTTTCCGGTCGACCCGCGTGCGGACATAAGCCAGCAGTTCCGGTACGTTCTGGATCTCGTCGAACAATACCGGAACACGGAGTTCCTCGATAAGCGCGCGCGGCGCCTGCACGTCGGGGTCTTCCAGCAGCACATATTGGGCGCGCGGAAAGAGCCTGCGCAGCAAAGTGGTCTTTCCGGTCCGGCGCGGCCCGGTCACCACCACTGCCGGGAAGCTCCGCGCGGCCTCCAACACAGCCGGCTGGACATCTCGCGGCACGAAGCGCATATGAGTATTCTAAACTACAACTTTAGATTTCTCAAGTTTCGGATTTGCTCACTTCCGCACAATCACTTCCCGCAGGCTATCGCGCGTCAGGAAAAACTTCACCGACTCGAACTTCTGAAACAGCTTCTCCAAGCTCCGGTTATTGAACAATTGCTGCGAGGCGGCGCGCTCCCCGTGCCGGCTCACCTGCAGCGTGCGCACATCCTGAATGCGAAAGCTGTAACAGGGCACCACCTGCTTCCGTTCGGCCGAATGAAAGATCGCCAGCAGGTAGCCTTTGGGCTTCAGGATGCGCCACAACCGGTCGGCGGTGGCCGCCAGCAGCGCGGGTTCCATGTATTCCAGCGCATCCCAAGCCAGCACGCCGTCGAATTGATCGTCGGGATATTCCAGGCTTCGCCGCAGAAAGTAATGGATCCGGCCGGGATTGGATTGGTCCGCGACATCTTCCCCGAAAGTCTCTTGGAAGATGCGCAAGAAATCTTCGGAGTAGAACTTGTGTCCGAGGCTGGTGATGAAATTGACGTTATCCTGGCACGCCCCGCCCAGATCCAGAATCGACAGGCCGGCTTGGTCGCGGAATGAACTGAAGAACTGGTCGAGGCCCCGGCTTTGGCGTCTATCCGCTTCCGCCTGGCCGGGCCTTAAGACGCGGCTCCCGCCATTGGCCGGCGGACCCGTCTCGACCGGCGAGCGGGGGCCGCGCAGCAAGCTTTTCAGCCGTTCGCTCAACAACCCCACATCCCCGCCGGTCGGCTAACGTTTGGCGTCCGACACGCCCGCCACGGCCGCCATGGGCGCAGGTACGGGCGCGGCCGCCGGTTGCGGACGCGGCTGGCTCGCAGCCACCTTCGGCTCCGACTTGACGATATCGATGCTTCCCTTGAAATACGCCCCGTCTTCAATGACGATACGGGCAGTCTTGATATCGCCCACCAACTTGGCATCCTTGCGAATCTCGATCCGCTCACTGGCTTCCACGTTGCCTTGAATGGCCCCCAGCGCGACCACCTCGCGAGCCTTCACGCCCGCGTGGACCTTGCCGTTGGGACCTACCGTGAGCTTGTGGTCCATCAACTCGATGGTGCCCTCCACATCGCCATCCACGTACAAATCTTCGCGGCTGAAGATCTGGCCCGCAATCTTGACGGCTTTTCCGATGGTGGCCGACCCGCCGCGCGACGATTCCGGCTCCATCCTCCCCACGGGCATGCTGGACATGCTGGACAAAGTTGTTGCCTCCTTCTTGGTTTCTACAGGCGGCGCGGGAGGCGCGGGCCTGATAGTGTTCGTATTCAAGGGCCCGGAAGTTTCTTCTTCCCGGCGCTGCTTATTCCAAACGCTCACGACGGCGGCCCCCCTTTCTGGATTATGAGTGCGGTCATGCTAAACTGCTTGCCTAATCTAAGTATGGGCCTGGCGGTAAGCCGCCACAAAACCCTCACCCGATTATAAACCCGTTTACAACCCCATGACAAAAGACAACGAAACAATGACGCACGCCGACGTGAGATGCGGCACAACCGCGCCTCGCGCAGCCCTCACGCCTTTCCCTCCGTCACGATCGCCACCCGATTGGCCGCCAGCCCGCTAATCCGGTCCACCTGGCCGCTGGGCCAATGGATCTCCAAATCCGCCTTTTGCGCGCCGCCTAAGCCGAAATGCACGCGCAGATCGCTCTGCGAAATATAGCTGCCGCCGCTGCGCACTTCATCCATCAGCCGGCGCCCCCCGGCCGGCGTGCAGTAAATCCGCGCGCCGATGCCGGAGCGATTCGATTTTACGCCGACCGTCTTCACCTTGAGCCAGTTGTTCTTCACCGCGCTGTCGCAGCGCAGCAGTTGCGGCGCGTCGTTGACGCAGTTGATCAGCACGTCCAGGTCGCCGTCGTTGTCGAAATCGCCGAAGGCGCAGCCGCGCGCCGCCGCAGGCTCCAGAATTCCCGGCCCGGCGTCCTGCGATACGTCCGCGAATTTGCCGTTGCCCAGGTTGTGGTACAGCACTTTGCGCTGCCGGTAGCCTTGCTCGTCGTTGGGTTGCCCGACCTCCGGATACACGTGGCCGTTCACCGTCAGTATGTCCGGCCAGCCGTCGTTATCGAAATCGAAGAACCCCACTCCCCAGCCCATAAAGCGCGTGTTCCTGCCCAGGCCGGCCTGAAAGGTGGTGTCCTCGAAGAAGTTGTTGCCCATGTTGCGGTACAGGCTGGAAGTGTCGCCGGCGAAGTTCGTCTTCACGATATCGAACTTGCCGTCGCCATCGTAATCCGCCACGGATACGCCCATCCCCGCCTGCGGCTTCCCGTCCGGACTGTAGGCCACTCCCGCCTCGATAGCGATCTCTGAGAAAGTCCCGTCGTGATTGTTCCTGTATAGCGCCGATGAAGTCGAATCGTTGGCCACATAAATATCCGGCCAGCCGTCGTTGTCGAAGTCGGAAACCGCCACGCCCAAGCCGTAGGTGCCCTGCGTCTTCAAAATGCCGGCTTTCTTGCTGACGTCCGTGAAGGCGCCGTCGCCGTTGTTGTGGAACAGGATGTTCTTGCCGCCCTGCAGTCCCGGCGGGCCGCACGCCACCATGATCGCCTTGAAAAGGCATGGCCCCGATTCCGGCAACGGCGTGGTTTTCGGATCGAAATCGATGTAGTTGGCGATGAACAAGTCCAGGTGGCCGTCTTTGTCGTAGTCCAAGAAGGCGCAGCCGGTGTTCCAACGGCGCTGCCCGTTGCCGGGGTCGGTGGTCACGCCGGCCTTTTTGGCCTCATCGATAAACTTGCCGTTGCCCAAGTTGCGCCACAGCGCGCAATCGCCCCAATAGCTGACAAACAGGTCCTCGTGGCCGTCGTTGTTGTAATCGCCCACGCAGCAGCCCTGCCCCCAACCTGTGCGCGCCACGCCCGCCGAGATGGTGACGTCGGTGAACGTGCCGTCGCGGTTGTTCTTATACAGGCGGCTTACGGGAGCTTCGGCCGCTTTCCAGTCCGCCTCGAAGCGGGTGCCGTTTACCAGGAAGATGTCCAGCCAGCCGTCGTCGTCGTAATCGAAGAACGCGCATCCGCAGCCCGTGGTCTCCATCAGGAATTTGTTTGTCCGCTCGCCGCCGAAGATGGTCTTGGACCGCAGGCCGGCTTCGCGCGCCACGTTTACGAAGCGCACGCCCAGCGGCAGCCCCAGCACGAGTTGGTCGAGGGAGAAGACCGGAACGGCCGCGCACAGCGACCGGATGAACTGCCTGCGGGGAATCGCGGTTTGCCGGATTTGCATGGCGTGTGGACTTCGCGAGTGGTAGTCCATTATTGCATCCCGGCCCATTAGCGCTCAACATCGCGGCTGGGAACCGCGTGCGATTTTCTTTGCCGGATTGGAGCTACTGCACCCTCCCGTACCGGAACGGTTGGCCGAAAAGGTGCCGGTCGCCCCGTCTCCAGATGCTGCCGAGCGCCCTCGGACACACATGTTTCGTCAAGCGGCGCAGCATGTTAAACGTACGAAGTCTGACGATGTACGGGTTAACGTCATGCTGTAACATACCTGTAAACATATGAACAATAACAACTTGCTCCGTTTAACCGTAACAAACGCTCTTGGCACTTGTTCTGGCCCTAGCAAAGATCTATTATTCTGGCATTCGCATCAATGTGCCAAGGATGCACTAGTGTGGGTATCAAACAAGGGTTAGTTTTGCTTTCCAACGTACGGGATTTTTCAACAAGAGGGAGAGGATATGCTCAGTCTGCGCAAATTGGCTACGTTCGCCGTATGCAGTGCTCTAGCGCTGTTCTGCTTTAGCGGAACGTTAAGCGCCCAACAGGTTTTTGGCAGCATCGTGGGCTCCGTGACGGACCCCTCGGGCGCCGCCGTTAACGGTGCCAAGGTAACCATTACCGACACCGAAAAAGGTACCGTATCTGCGGTTTCCACCAACGATTCGGGCAACTTCACCAAAGGCCAGTTGATTCCGGGCCAGTACCAGGTAACGATCGAAGCCGCCGGGTTTCAGAAAACCGTCTCAAATCAGATTACGGTACAAGTCGACGCCATCGCGCGTTTCGACGTGACCATGCAGGTCGGCAACGTGACCCAGGAAGTGGAAGTGACGGCCGCTGCGCCGCTGCTGCAATCCGATAGCGCCGACGTGGCCCAAACCTTCGATGCCCATCAAATCGAAGAACTGCCCAGCGTCGGGCGCAACCTCCAGGCCTTCGAATTGTTGAATCCCGGAACGGTGCCGTTCGGATGGGCGCACGCCTCGGATGAGAACCCGCAAGGTAGCGTGCAGATGGTGGTGAACGGGCAAGTCTTTGACGCCATGGGATATGAGCTCGATGGCACCACGAACCAGGATCCGATTTTGGGTATTATCGTCATCAACCCGACCTTCGATTCGGTTTCGGAGGTGAAGCAAGCCAACCAGAACTTCGATGCCGAATTTTCGTACACGGGCGGCGGAATCGCCAGCTACTCGACCAAATCCGGCACTAACGATTTCCACGGCGATGTGTTTGAATTCCTGCAAGTGAACACCCCTGGGTTCACGGATTTTGCCAGAAACCCCTTCACCAATGGCAACCCGGTATACCGGCAGAACCAGTTCGGCGGAGCGATCGGCGGCAGAATCATCAAAGACAAGCTGTTCTTCTTCGGCGATGCGCAATTGAACCGGCAAGCCTTGGGCGGGTCGTTGAACACATCCGTACCCACCGCCCAAGACCGCACCGGCAATTTGGGCGATTGGCTGGCCGCCAGCCCGAACTACCAGATTTACGATCCGGCCACTGGCAATCAGTCGACTGGCCTTGGCCGCGTGCCCTTTGCCGGCAATATTATCCCGCAGAGTCGGCTGAGCCCGCAGGCGCTGGCCATCCTGGCCTATTTCCCCCTGCCTAATACCGCGTCGAACGGCACCACCTATGGCAATAACTACGATGCCAGCGGCGACGTGGCGATCACTGGCAACCTGTGGAACACCCGCTGGGATTACTACCTGAACCCGAAGAATTCGATCTTCGGCCGCTACAGCTACGCCGCATATACCGAGCAGGCCCCAGGAGCCTTCGGGTTGGAAGCCGGCGGCCCCAACTTTGGCAACTACGCTGGAGACTCGAGCGCGCTAAACCAAAGCCTCGCCTTAGGCTGGACCAACACCATCAGCCCGACCCTGGTAAACGAATTCCGGCTGGGCTATATGCGATATCACGTAATCGACGTGCCTAACGGCTATGGCACGGACCCCGCGACGCAGGCTGGCATTCCTGGCTTGAACCTCGACAAAACCTACACTTCCGGCATGCCGTACTTCGATATCCAGGATTCTGGCGTCGGCGATTCTAAGCTGGGATATGGCTTGGGCGTCAATCAATGCAACTGCCCGCTGGACCAAAGCGAACGGCAGATTCAGTTCGTCGACAACATCACCAAGATCCATGGCAATCACAGCTTCAAGTTCGGCGTGGACCTTCGCTATGCCATGAACTTGCGGGTGCCCAGCGACAGCCACCGGGCCGGCGAGTTGTACTTCAATGGCCAGAACACCGGCGTGGTCAACACCGCCAACGGAAGCGCGATCGACGGTTTAGGGCTGGCCACGTTCCTGCTGGGCGACACGTCCAGTTTCGATCGGTATGTCAGCTCCAGCACCAACGCCCAGGAGCGCCAGAAGCGCTTCTTCTATTACGGTCAGGATGAATGGCGCGTGACGCCAAAACTAACCGCCACGCTGGGCGTGCGCTGGGAGATGGTATTCCCGGAAAGCGTGAATGCCCCAGGCAACGGTGCCACACTGGATTTAGCGAATGGCTTGATGTACGTTTTCGGCGAGGGCGGCGTTTCCTCGCACGGTATTCAACAGATGAACTGGCACGAATTTGCGCCGAGAGTCGGCTTGGCTTACCAGGCCGACAAGAAGACCGTCGTCCGTGCGGGCTACGGCTGGTCCTACAATCTGGGAACCTTTGGCTCCACATTTGGGCACAATGTGACCCAGAACCCGCCGGTGCTGGACTATCAACAGGAGAACAACCTGTCCACGCAACCGTTCGCCTCCGTGTTCAATCTCTCCCAAGGGCCGTCGTCCCCTTCTACCTTCACAGTGGGCTCCAACGGAACCTTCCCGCTCCCCAACGGGATCAGTCCGAAGTTCCGGCCGGACGTATTCACTATGCCGGTAGTCTACCAATACAACGCCACTGTGCAGCGACAGCTCACGAACAAGATCGCGATTACCGGTGGTTATGTAGGCAATTCCACGCGCCACGGCTGGATAGGCACCAGTAATACGGTTAACCCGAACGAGGCTATCTGGAATTCAACGACCCAGACCGCCACGCAGCCGTACTACGCGCTGTACGGATGGACGCAAAGCTTGGGGTATTATTGCAACTGCACCAATCAGCAATACAACTCCTTCCAGTCCACACTCACCATTAAGGCATTGAGCGGTTGGACCGTCCAAGGCAACTATACCTACCAGCGGCTAATGACTTGGGACGGACCGTACGATACCAATTACTACTTCCTCTATGGCCCCCAGAACGGGTCGGGAGGCTATGGGCAAAGCAGCCTGCTGCCCCACAACCAAGTCACCATTGCCCAAAACTACGATATCCCCTTCGGGCATGGCCAGAAGTATGGTTCCTCGGCCAACAAGGGAGTGGACCTCGCTCTGGGCGGATGGACCATCAGCGCGATCACCACGTATTACAGCGGCATTCCCGAGTCGCCAACAATTGACAACTACGGGTCGGCCGTAGGGGTCGTAAAGCCGAGTTCGGGTCCCAGCAACCGCCCCGATATGGGAAGCGGGGCTGTGTATGCGCCGAGTCCGAACCGCAACCAATGGATCGAGGGCTGCCCCAGCGGAGTCTGTACAACCGGCTCTTATCTGTACCCGGCGAGCAACACTTACGGCAATTACCCGATCGACACGATAATCGGTCCGCACTTCATCAACTTCGACTTCGCGGCGCAGAAACAGTTCCACATCACGGAACGTGTTTCATTCGGGCTCCGCATGGATTCGAGGAACTTCTTCAACCACACCAACCTCGGCGGCTTCAATAGCGATGTCACGGCGCCCAATGTCGGCCAGATTACCGGCATTGCGTTCGGCGGCAACAATGGCGTCGGGATGCGCACGCTGCAGTTCTCCGGCAACCTGAAGTTCTAACTTCCGATTAGCGTTTGTTGGAAAGGGCCGGCCGGGCATTATGCTCTGCCGGCCTTCTTCATTCCGTGGGGCAGTCCTCCAGGCCTGCGCGGGTTCTCCAGAACCCGCTTTGCGATAATACAACCATGCACCGGCTGCTCAGAGCCCCCGCACTATTCCTCTCCTTGTTTCCGATGAGCCGCGCTGAGCAACCCTGCGCCCGCTGCCATGCCGCGGAGACGGCAGCCTTCGAGCAATCCCCGATGGGCCGGTCCATAGGCCCCCCATCCGCATTTACCGACGGCCGCATCGTCCACAAGCTTTCGGGAAGCACCGTCACGATACAACAGCGCGGCTCCACGCTGGAGCATCGGTTGGAGCGCCATGGCGTGGTTGCCGAATATCCCGTGGCTTACTCCGTTGGCGCCGGCATCGTCGGATATAGCTACATGGTCCGGCTGGGGCGATATCTGTATCAGTCGCCCGCTTCCTACTACACGCAAACCAAGAGCTGGGACCTGACGCCGGGCTACGAGACGGAATCGAATCTCGATTTCACGCACCAGATATCCAGCGGTTGCCTCTTCTGCCACACCGGCTCGGTGAACTTCATTGCGGGTACCGCGGACCAATTTGGAGATCCTCCTTTTACGCCGATCTCCTGCGAACGGTGCCATGGCTCACCCGCCGCGCACCTCAAGAACCCGGTCCCGGGCTCCATCGTAAATCCGGCCAAGTTAGCTCCCAGCCGACGTGACAGCGTATGCGAGCAATGCCACTTGGAAGGCGATGTCAGGATACTGAATCCCGGACGCGATTGGTGGGACTTCCAGCCCGGCCAGTCTACCGAGACCGTTTTTTCGACATATCTGAGGGCAGCCGGCGCCGGCACTCTGCGGGCGGTGAGCCAGAGCGAGCTTTTGGCCCAGAGCCAATGCGCGCGGCAAAGCGGAGGCCGCTTGTGGTGCGGCACTTGTCACAACCCGCATGCCAGCGAGCCAAACCGTACGCAGTCCGTCCGGCAGGTCTGCCTCTCCTGCCATGCCGATCTCTTCGCGGCGAAACACCATCCGGCAGCTACCGAATGCGTGAGCTGTCACATGCCCCGGCTGCGGCCGACCAACGTGGCGCATTCCGCCATCACCGATCACAGCATTCCGCGCATGCCACGCGCGCAGCAGACTGACGGCGGCAGCGCCAACGCCGAAGCGTCCGAGCCCAAGGCGTGGCGCGAGCCGGATGCCGCCCTGGTCCGCCGCGATCTCGGCTTGGCCTATTTCGATCTGGCGGCAAACAAACACGCCCCGCAGGATTTGCGCGAGGCATATCAAATCCTATCCCAGTTGCCCCCGCCACAGAGGCAGGACCCGGTAGTCGAGGCCGATCTGGGATCCGTCTTGCTCGCGCAAGGCGACACGGACTTGGCCATCCGGATGTATACGCGTGCCTCGGCGCAGGAACCCTCCAACGCGCGATATATATATTGCCTGGGAACGGCGCTCGAACGGACCGGTAAAATGGAGGCGGCCGTTAAGGAGCTAAAACGAAGTATCGAACTCGACCCGTCCCGGCCGGATGCTTACATCGAGTTGGCGCAGCTTTATAAGAAGGCCGGACACGGAGCGGAGAGCCGCAACGCGCTCCGGGAATACCTGCGCTTCATGCCGCAAAATATCCGCCTGCGGCTGCCGGATTAAGGGGTAGTGGGGTCTATTTGGCTTTTGGGGGCGGGCAATTCTGCCCGCAGCCGGCTTTCAGCGTGGGCGGCCGGGGGCCGTCACCAGAATCAGAAACTCAGGGCCACGGGCGCGGGATTTATCCCGCGCGGGGCTTCAGCCCCGCACTCGTAGAATCAGTGGGTTGCGGGTGAGTTTCTGGAGAGCCGGCTCTGGCCGCCTAAAAGGCGGCTGCGGCCAAGATTGGCCGCCCCGCAAAACCTAACGGGCTGCGATAATGTGTCCATGTACCGGCTATTAGCCGCGTTGGCGTTGGCCGCATGCGCCGCACAGGCCGAGCCCATTACGTTCTACAAACACATCGCGCCCATCGTTTACCACTCGTGCGCGCCGTGCCATCGCGCGGGCGAGCCGGGGCCCTTCCCGCTGCTTACTTACGCGGACGTGCAGAAGCGCGGCCAGCAAATCGTATCGGTAATCAAGCGGCGCTACATGCCGCCGTGGCTGCCCGAGGCAAGCTACGGAGATTTTCAGGAAGAGCGGCGGCTCACGGACGAACAGATCCGGAGCATCGAGGAGTGGGTGCGGCAGGGCGCGCCCGCCGGTTCGCCGGGAGACGCTCCACCGCTTCCGAAGTTCGTGCCCGGGTGGCAGCTTGGCAAGCCGGATCTGGTGATCGAGGCCGCCGAACCTTATCATCTGCCCGCCGGCGGCCCGGACCAATACTGGAACTTCGTTCTGCCCCTGAAATGTCGGGCCGCGCCATGCGCGGCCGAGTGGGTGAAGGCTATCGAGATCCGCCCCGGCAACATCCGCGCCGTGCACCACGCGAACGTGCTCATCGACCGCAGCCGTTCCGCGCGCATGCAGGAGAAAACTCCGGGCGCCGGTTTCCCCGGCATGGACCTCAACATCGAATCGGACACCTTCGATCCGGACAGCCATTTTCTGTTTTGGAAACCCGGCGCGACTCCCTGGGTCGAACCCGCCGGCATGGCTTGGCGCGCGGACCCCGGCGCAGATCTGGTCTTGAACGTCCACATGCAACCAACCGGCAAGCCCGAACTCGTGCAGCCATCCATCGGTTTGTATTTCACCGGCGAACCGGCCACCAGGTACCCCATGTTGCTGCAGCTCGAGCACGATGGCGCCCTGGACATTCCGCCTGGCGATGCGGACTTCCCCGTAAGCGACGACTTCGTGGCCCCTATGGACATGGACGTACTCGCCGTCTATCCTCACGCGCACTATCTCGGTCACGTCTTGGAAGCTTACGCCACATTGCCCGGCGGCACTCGCCAGTGGCTCATCCGCATTCCCGATTGGGATCCCAACTGGCAGTCCGTCTACCGCTACAAAGAGCCCGTATTCCTGCCCAAGGGGACCGTGGTTTCGATGCGCTACCACTACGACAATTCGGCGGCGAATCCGCGCAATCCAAACCAGCCTCCCCAGCGCGTGCGCGCCGGGAACAGGGCCACCGACGAGATGGCGCACCTCTGGCTGCAGGTTCTGCCGCGCGGCGCCGAGGACCGCCGCATGGAGCTGCAGGAAGCTATCATGCGCCATCGCCTGGGAAAATATCCCGGGGACTTCACGTCTCAGTTCAATCTGGGCGCGCTCATGCTGGCGCGTGGCGATCGTGCGGACGCCGTCCCCTACTTGCGCGGTGCAATCGCGGCGCGGCCGGATCATCCGGTAGCGCTGAACACGCTCGGCGCGGCGTTGCTCCAGGCCGGAAGTGTGGACGAAGCGGCTGGACTCTTCGAACGTGCGCTAAAAGCGAATCCACGATACACCAACGCGCGTTACAATCTGGCCAACGCGCTCGCCGAACAGCAGCTCTGGCAACAGGCGGCGGCCGAGTTCCGCCAGGTGCTCGCGGACGATCCGGAAGACGCGGGCGCACGCCAGCATTTGGGCGAAGTGTTGCGGCTGTGGGGCGACCAACGCACCAAACAGGGCAGTCTCGAAGAGGCGGCCGCCCACCTGCGCGAGTCGCTGGACTTCCGCCAAGACGACGCCGTGCTGCACAGCGATCTCGGCGCGGTACTTGCGCGCCTCGGCCGTTTTCGGGACGCCGTGCTCGAATTTGAAGCCGCGCTGCGTCTCGATCCGAATCTGGAGACGGCTAAACGCAACCTGCAGGCCGCGCGCGCCCACTTGGAGAAGGCGGAGCACTAAGCATGGGACCGCTGCTGCTTTTGTTCCTGCAGGCGAGTGCGTATCAATCTGGCGTCCAGGCGTACGGCGAACGCCGTTTCGCGGACGCCATTCCGTTCCTGGAAAGGGCCGCGGCGGGCGGTTCCCAGGCGTTGGCAGCCCAATACATGCTGGGGAACGCCTGCCTACAGGCGCACCAGGATGCGAAAGCCGTGCAGACGTTCGCGGCGCTTTTTCAGGTGGCGCCCGATTCCGCGGCGGCGCACTTATTGACGGCCGGGATGATGCTGCGGGCGAACCTGCCGACGGGCGCGGCAACCGAAGCCGGTCGCGCCCTCGAAATCGACCCGCATATCCCGCAGGCGCACTACACTCTGGGCGAGATCGCGTTGTCACGGGGCGACCACGTTACCGCCGTGGCCGAATTGCAAAAAGAGATCGCGGCCAATCCCAGCTTCTTCATGGCCTACTACCGGCTCGGCGATGCGTACGAGAGTCGCGGCGCTTGGAACGACGCGATCGCGGTCCTGCAGCGCTCTATCTGGCTGAATCCCAACCACAGCGGCCCCTACACGCTGATCGGCAAAGCCTATCTCAAGCGCGGCGACCTGGAAGACGCCGAGGGCGCCCTGCGCCATGCGCTCGACATGGACCCGCAAGATCAAGCCATCCGCCAACTGCTGGACCAGGCGCACCCCTCGGGGGGCGCGCCGCCGCAGTCCGCGCCCACACCCAGCCCCCAAATAATCGGGCGCGGCGAGTATCTGGCGGGGCACATCCAAGCAGCCATTCCCTGGCTGGAGAAGGCCCGCGCGGCCGGCGACCGCAACAATGAGCTGTTCTTCGTGCTGGGGAACAGTTATCTGCAAACGCATCAAGTCTCCAAGGGCCGCGCCGCGTTTGCCGATTTATACGGTGTGCCGGCCGAGTCCGGCGCGGCCCGCCTGGTCACGGCGCACCTGCTGATACGGCTGGAGCTGGAGGACGATGCCCAAGCCGTGTTGCAGGCAGCCCTGGCGCGCGAGCCGAAACTTCCTGAGGCACATCTCATGCTAGGCGAAATCGCCATCTACCGTGCCCAAATCGACGGTGCCGTCGCCGAACTCAAGCGCGAAATCGCGCTCAACCCCGCCTTTGCCATGGCTTACTACCGGCTGGGCGACGCCTACACGCGGCGCGAGGATTGGGAACACGCCGTTCCCCCGCTGCAGCGCGCCGTTTGGCTGGACCCCACTTACAGCGGACCGTACATCCTGTTGGGCAAAACATATCTGAAGCAGGGGGACTTACCCGAGGCCGAGCGCATGTTGCGGCGCGCCTTGCAGGTGGACCCCAAGAATGCCTCGGCGCACTACCTGTTAGGCCGTACGCTCATTCAGGCCGGCCACGAAGAGGAAGGGAAGAAACTGTTGCGGCGCTGGGAAGAATTGAAGAAGGAGTAAGACGAAGACAGAAGTCAGGAGACAGAAGTCAGGAGACAGAATGGCGGCCTTACCGCTTGCCGACATTCGGATCGATCTTCGCAGCCAGCGCCAATTCGGCCTCCGCTTCGGCCTTCTTGTTTACCTGTTCCAATGCCAGCCCCAGGCTGTAGTGCAGCGGGGCGAGTAGCGGGTTTACGCCGATCCCTTCGCGATAGATCTTAATAGCGCCTTCGTACTGGCCCTTCTCGTAAAGCGTAGCCCCCCAGTTCAGGTAGGCCAAAACATAATCGGGATCGATTTCTAGCGTGCGCCGGTATTCGGGGACTTCCTCCGCGTTACCCGTCGCGCCATAGGCAAGTGCCAGGTTAAAGTGGGCGCCGGCGTCCCGCGGATAGAGCCGCGACGCGATGGTCAGGATTCCGGCGCTAACGTCCGGTTTGCCGCCTTGCCCATACATTGCGCCGAGCCAGGTCAGCGCGCGCAGAAGCTGCGGATAGATCTTCAACGCCTCGATCAATTGGGCGACGGATTCCTGCTGCTTGCCCTGCTTCCGCAGGTCCATCGCCTGGTTGAATACCACTTCGGCATCCTCGCGGAAATTCCGCGGCATGCGCTGCAGCACCACGTACTTTCCGCTTGCTTCAACGACGCCGGATATCTCTCCGGGCTGCAGCTTCAGCGCCGCCGCGGACCAGGCCGGATCGAGCTTGCCTGCCTCCAAATCCCCCAGGTAGCCGCCATTAACTCCCGTGCCGCGGTCGGTCGAATTGGCCGCTGCAAGCTCGAAGAAAGATCCTCCCCCTAGAAGCTGCTGCCGGATTGCCTCGGCTTTTTCCCGCCCGTCGGAAACAATCGTGCGCAGAAACAGATGCTTGGGAGTAATCGTGGTGCGCCATGCCGGATTAGGCGCCGGCACTTCTACTTTCTGCTCGGGATGCACGCGAATCCAATGCTCCGCTATCGTAAAGGCGCCGCGTATCTCGTTCGCCATATGACACCCCACGCAGCCTGTGGCGCGATTCACCGGGCACAAAGCCGCATGCTTCGTAACGGTCGCGCCATGGCACCTCAAACACGTTCTTTCCGACCTGGCCTCCAGCACGGCGCGCGGCGCATCCTGGTGCGGGTTGTGACAGTTTGTGCAGGTGATCTCGCCCGCGCTCTGCCGCCAGCACTCGCTGTTTTTCAATGCGGT